>Ga0185299_10000426_pt1 | contig 115758 bp, 95 predicted proteins | sample PaiPotPPA55metaG_FD_128002 | JGI IMG/M metagenome (GOLD analysis project Ga0185299, IMG submission 128002) | Iron sulfur acid spring bacterial and archeal communities from Banff, Canada, to study Microbial Dark Matter (Phase II) - Paint Pots PPA... ... | reverse complement strand
GTCGGATTAGTCCGAATCACTTTCGAGACTCAAGAAAGCTTCGTACTCGATAGCGGTCCGCAGGAGCCGATCTGTGGACAGCAAGTTACGACTATCGCGCTAATCATCACTTTCTCTTCTCCGACCCAGAGAGCGACATCCAGCTTAGTGCCGACAGGCATGGTGACCATGGTCTTGACGTAACATCCGCCAAACTTAAATCCGAAGTCTGCTCACGCATCGGAGTGTGTTTGTTAGCGAGGTGGAGTTCAGTCTGCACGGAGACTTTTGTTCGCGGATACGCCTTCCGGTCAGCACGGTGTTGAGAACAATCACTCACGGTGCACCTCTTCTGATTTGACACACCCTTGCCCGTGCAAAGTGGGCGGGAGATTGGCCCGCAAGGCGAGCCCACAGAGATTTCCGTCGGCGCTGTGCTAGGGCGAGGTAACGAGATTGCTCACGCCTTGCGCAATACCCTCTCCGTAAATCTGTCTAACCGTGTGCTGCGCAGCCATCAAATTGCTGCGAGATGACTTCGTGGCACGGCTGGTAGGGCACTTGGCGAGTTCCGTTTGATGTACTCTGCGGAGGAAGCTGCTCTGCTTTACAAGACGTTTGATTAATTCGGAGTCGAGTTCTTCCAAAAGATGCATGCTTGATTGTAAGCAGAATCTTGGGCGCGAGTTCGCACGGAAGGTCACGCGGGAAGTCGGTCGCTTTGTTCGGCACGCACCTCAAGGGTTGGGTTGAGGACGAAAAGCCACCAAACGATGGGTGTTGGATTGGTGGACTGGCCCCTCGTAACTATCGTGCTCGCCCGAGGCCGCCAACGCAGATGCGGCACGACCAGCCTTCGGCAGGAGTCCGGGTTCGCTCACCCAGCTGCTGAATAGGGATCGGCGAGTCTTCTGAAAAGAAGACTCTGCGCCGAGTCATGAAGATATGTTGAAAAGGGGCGGTCGTGAGGGTCCGAATGTCACTAACCCGACGCTAACCCATGACCGCCCTACCAAGCTCTTCGCCTTCTTAGGGGCACTACATCGCTGTAGCAGATGCGAGAGTACTGTTTCCCCGATGGTGTGACTGCTCACAATTGATCACTTTCTCAGATTCTCGGAAAAGTGTCGCCGCCGTCAGTTATGGTTGTCCGCGGACAATCTACGTGGGAGCGGAAAATCCTGCGAACGCATTGTCGTTTGCGGAATGTTATTTGGCTGAAGCAGGTTCGACTCTGAAGCAGGTTCGACTAATGTGATCCTTATAGCTCAGACACTGAACTTCCAAACAAATACTGTGTGGTTTAGCGACTGCTCGAAGAAGTTAAAGAGTTAAAGATGAACCAGCGTGGTGATCAGTCGTGATCAAAGGAGGATCTTATGGGTAAGTCTATGAACCTTGCGCGTGCGGCTGGCGGGGATGCCGGTGCCGCCACTATTGAGACTGTGGCAGATATTCTCGAGCGTGACCTCGATGACGTGATTCAGGAATGGCTCATCCGAGTCGATAAAGAGCCGGAGCTAACTGCTATCCCGTTGAATTTCCAGGACCGCACGGGCCATCTCCCTCAACTACTACGTGATGTGATTGTACGGTTGCGTCTGGACGAAGGAACGAAGGCTCCGATTTCGCAGGCGGCGGCCCACCACGGAGACTTGCGGGCCCAACAGGGCTACACGGTAGCGATGGCAGTGGAGGAATCTCGTTTGCTCCAGGTGAGCATTTTTACGACGTTGCACAAAAGCCAGAGTCATTTGGAGTTCGAGAGGGTGCTGCCTGACGTTGTGACGATCGCGGACGAGGTGGATGCGCAACTGAAGCAGCAGATGCTGCGCTTCATGGCTTCGGATGCCGCTAAGGTAGCCGCGACAGCGAAGATGGCAACAGTAGCGAAGACAGGCTAGATTGCACAGCATGATGTCGCGGGACTCAGCGAGATGACAAGCCAAAGGCGCCATCTTATCGCACCGAATACGAAGGGCCACGAGTGTGTCTTGCTGATTGCGTCTGACGCAGATGCGGCAGCAAGAGTTTTAGGCGAATTAGGTTCGGTAACGGAAGAGCGGTTCCAGGTGGAGTGGGTTACCGAACTTTCTCGTGGAATCGAGCGAGTGTGTGACGGAGGGGTGCGGGCGGCAGTGCTTGATCTGAACCTGCCCGATAGCAAGGGTGTTGAGACGTTCGATAAGCTTTTTCAGGCTGCGCCTGGCGTGCCAATTTTGGTCTTGGGTGAGGCTGATACGGAAGAAGAGGCCAGGCAAGCGGTACAGCGCGGCGCCCAAGATTACCTGCTCAAGGAGCAAGCCGATGGCTACCGGTTAAGGCGGACGGTGCGCACGATAGTGGACCGCTGGGCGGCCGAGGCCGTGTGCCGAGAAAACGCACTCGCGGCCATTACCCTCGACTCGATTGGAGAGGGGGTTGTGCGCACGGATATAAGTGGCAACGTCACTTATCTAAATGGATCCGCAGAAAAGATGAGCGGATGGTTTCGGGAGGAGGCACTGGGACGTCCGGTTGCGGATGTGCTCAGACTTATCGATAGTGCTACCGGCGCGGTCCTTCCCAATGTCGTAGTAATTGTCACGCAAGGAGGTAAGAGTGCGATGGCTACGACCAGGTGTGCAAACTGCACGCTGATTCGGCGCGACGGCTTAGAATTTGCAATCGAAAACCGAGTAGCGATTATCCATGACCAGAACGGAGATGCAATCGGGGCAGTGATTTCCTTCCGCGACGTGAGCACGGCCCGGGCCGCTTCGCTCGAAATGTCGCGTGTAGCACAACATGACGTCCTGACTCATTTGCCCAACCGAACGCTGTTCGACGACCGCCTAACACAAGCGATTTCACTGGCGGAGCGCCAGAGCAAACAACTCGCGGTGCTGTTTGTCGATGTAGATCAATTCAAGAGAATCAACGACACTCTGGGCCACGGCGTCGGGGACAACCTGCTGCGGTCGATCGCTGGCCGATTGACGGCTTGTATCCGGCGGACGGATACGGTAAGCCGTCTGGGCGGAGACGAATTTCTGATTCTGCTCTCTCAAGTGGAGCACGCCGAAGACGCAGCGGCCACTGCGCGAAAGATTCTAAGGGCGATATCGTCACCGCATATTATCGATAACAAAAGTCTGGACATTAACGTCAGCATTGGGGGTAGCACCTACCCCGCCGATGGGCAGGACACGGAAACCTTGATACGTCAGGCGGACGTCGCTATGTACGAAGCCAAGCAACATGGTCGCAATAGATACCAGTCCTTCCGAAGAGACATGACCACACGACTGGCAAAGAGAGTGTTGTTGGAAGCGGATTTGCGCTTGGCCCTCGGGCGGAACGAATTTTTGCTGCACTATCAACCCAAGATCAATCTACAGTCAGGTCAGGTCACGGGGATGGAAGCGCTGATCCGCTGGCAACATCCGGAGCGGGGAATGCTACTTCCGGAGACCTTCGTGCCAATCGCGGAAGAGTGCGGTTTGATTCTACACATCGGACAGTGGGTGTTAGTAGAAGCATGCAGACAAGCCCGAGAGTGGAGAGAATCGGGGTTCGGAGTTGTACCGATTTCGGTGAACGTGTCCGCAGCTGAATTCCAGTCCACGGATTTTCTGTCAGGAGTTCGGGCCGCGTTGATCGCAACTGGAATGGAGCCGCAAAATCTAGAGCTGGAACTAACCGAGACCGTGTTGATGCAGGACGCGGAGTCTGCTGTTGTCACACTACTCGCGCTGAAGGCGATGGGGGTGCGGATGGCCATCGACGACTTTGGTACGGGCTACTCCAGCTTTACCTATCTGCGGCGTTTTCCGGTGGACACTCTGAAAGTCGGTCAATCGTTCGTGCAGGAGATCACGGAGGACCACGAGGGGTCATCCCTTGTCGGCGCTATGATCGGTATCGGAAAGAGTCTGAAGCAGCGAGTCATAGCAGTAGGAGTGGAAACCGTTTCGCAGCTCGACTTCCTTCAGCGTCACGGGTGCGGCGAGGGGCAAGGCTCTTATTTCAGCCAGCCCGTTGTGGCCGAACAGGCGGCGAGACTGCTTAAGTCTGGCGTGCAAGAAGGAATGGTTCATTAGTTGCTCGCTTCTTGTGTTCCTACCCCCTGCTACACTAACAACCCTGAGTTAGTATTAACCCCTGTTTTCGTCAAACCCGCATCAGGGGAACCCCGATGGAGCAACCCATACTTCGTCCGCTTGACGCCGAGAGTGACTTGGCCAGAATCTGTTCCTCAAATGGGGCCTATGCAAGGCGAGACGAAGGAACGCTGGCTGAAGCTCTGTGAGGAGGCCGCAGGGGCGCAGGACCCCGCTAGGCTGTTTCGGCTCGTCAACGAGATCAACAACTTGCCCATCCGCCAAGACGAAAGCTTCCCGCGAGGCTGCCTCACAGGCTAACCATGCCAGAGCGTAATCTTGGAGTGGTTAAATGGCTTGGGACGGTCCCCGCAATCGGAATCTGCACTTTTTGCAATCGCTAGTTCAAGGTTCCCATGACCGCCCTGAAAAGGGTTGCAGACGCGCGAGAGACGCTCGGGCTTCAATTTCGCCAATTACGCGGCATTGGGGCATAATGCGGATTGGGGGCCGCGATGCAGCACAAGGCTGTTCATGCTGCCGTTCTGCTGCTGTGAGCGCAAAGTGAGGGAGACCGTTAGCTGGCGTTGCCGAAGAAGGGGAAATGCCGAATGAGTGATACCACTTTTGCTAAGCGGAAATCAACGCGTTGGATATTTGTGACGCGGTTGCTGATGGTTCTGGGATTGGTGTGTTTTCTGTATTCGGGGTCGCTCTACCACGCGGTGTTCTTCGATGAGACGAAAATCAGGGCAAGCCGCGAACTCTCGTTTGCGGGCATTTCGTGCTGGATAGCGGCGCTGCTCATAACTGCACGTATCGGCCTTTTTAGATGGCGAAGGTGAACCTACGAATCAGATGGCCAACTCAATCCTTCACGTCGATAAGCCCCGATTACACTCACGATGCGTGTTGTGAGTGAAATCTGTTTACATCAATCAGTGGCTACAACAAAATCTTGAGATTGATGTCGAGCTAGAATCTCCTATTCGATTCTTCTGCCCCATCGACTGGGCATTGTTGAAAAGTAGACATACAGAGGTTTCCCGAGGAGGTCCTGTACATTGACCTGACCGAACGATAGATCACGGCTATCGAAGCTCATGTCTCGATTGTCGCCCATCAAGAACAGCTTCCCGGGCAGTACCCGAATCGGACCAAACGGTGGCCGTCCCGAGGTGATAGAGCCCCCTGCGTACTGGGCGTAAGGTTCTCGAAGTAGTTGGCCTTTCAGCCATACCCAACCTCCCGAACCTTCAATCACATCGCCCTCAACAGCCAGCACGCGTTTCATAATCGGCAACTTCTTGCGCGACAGGACAATATCACCACGTTTTGGTGCTCTAGTTTCGTAATATTTTGCGTCAGCAATAATCCGGTCGCCCTTCATGACAGCCGGCTGCATCGATTCCGTTGGTATCGAATGACCTCGAAATCCTTCGGCTAGGATGATGCTGCCGATCGGCATATCGCCGAGGACAAGGGCGGCCAGAATGGGCAGGATTATGAGATACCCCGGCTTGCTCGTAGCGCCAGTCAGCAACGCATCGAGGCTTGCAACGAGCGCGAGGCAGAGGGCACCAATCTGGAGCGTCATTAAACCAATGACCGTCTCGGGCAATCTCATCGGCCATGAGAGGAATAGCAAAATAACTACCCCGCAGCTCAGCGTGGCACGTCGGCCAGCCTTGCTTTCGAAATGAGGTTTCACAAAGAACCTGAGGCGGGAGATGTGCTGCACTTCAGCGACGTGAAAGCACGCCACGTGGAAGACGTCGATCGCATGAGGGCAGTCGTTGACGTATGGAACCTAAGAGTAGCGAATCTGCAGTGCCCGTTTCGGGTTGAAGAGGGCAGGCTTCTCTGCCGTATGAAGCCGCACCGCGCCGGTCAAGAGCCCTATTGGGAGGAGGACTATCGCACAGCCGAATACGACTGGTGGCTGATTGAGTGTGATGCACTCGGAGAACGTGCGGGGTCAGTCCCGTCGGAGAGTTATCGCCCAACTCTGTCGTCTGTAGAGTTCGTGGGGGTAGTGGATGGGCAACATCGATGCAGAGCTGGGAGCAGACTCACAGCAGCGCTCGCCTTGTAACCGCATAAGTACGGACGATGCCGATTCGCTCAGGCGATTTTGCGGGGCGAAACTCGAAGGAGAATTAAATGAACGCAAAATTTGAATTTCGTTTCGGAGGATGCAATGTCTTGCCAAAAGAGGAATAGCGAATGTTATGACGCATCAAATCCCGCGCCTAAAGAACTGAGGGAGTTGGTGGGTCTGGAACTTAGGAAGAGGAACTCCTCCAGGAACTGGCGATCGTTGAATACCAGCACTGGCAACTGGCACGTGAAATCGAGCTGAAGGGCATAGAAGTGCCGTGGTTGACGAACCGTTAGCGGTTGGGCGTTCCAATAACCCGCCATAAACGAGACCGGTAAGTTGTTAAGGCTAAGCACCTGCGAAGTGGGATAAAACGCGTTCGAGAAACACATGATTTTGGAACAGCGACAACCCGAGTGGCTCGACCTGAAGGCATTGCAGCGACATGCCTGCGTCTCAGAAAGAACGATTCGGGACTGGATCCATCGATCAGTTGACCCTTTGCCGGCGGCGCGTGTGGGCACAAAGATTTTGGTGCGCCGCAGCGTGTTCGATCGCTGGCTGGAAGCTCACCAGATAAAGCAGGTTGACATAGGTTGTATTGTGAATGGTCTGATCGCGGGAGTGACAAACTGATGGGTGTGAAGATCAAGAAACGGGGCGGAAAATGGTACGTGTTCGTGAACTACCATGGGCGGCGCAAGGCGAAGTGTGTCGGCCCCAGCCGCCAAATTGCCGAGCAGGTACGCCGCCAGTTGGAGGCGAAGCTCGCGCTCGGCGACCTTGGATTCCTTGGTCAAGACGAAGAGAAGATACTGGCATTCAAGGACTATGCGAAGCAGTGGCTCGCCAGCTATGCTGACCTCGAGTGTAAGGCATCTACCGCCTATAGCTACGCCCAGCTCTTGCGGCTGTACGTGACGCCTCGATTTGGAGATCGACCGCTCACGCACATAAGGCGCGACGACGTGAAACTATTCCTGGCCGATCTGGCGAAGACCACCCGAATCGTGAAGGAAATCACGGTCCCGAGATTCTCTAAGAACACCCTTCGGCTTGTCGTGTGTGTGCTGCGTGAAGTGATGAACGCCGCTCTGGAGGATGGTCTAATCGAAGCGAACCCCGCCTCGAAGGTAGGCCGATTCGCGAAAAGCGAAAAACCAGCGCGCCAGGCCTCCGCGATGTTGCGTGCCGAGGCCGAGCAATTCCTCGCATCCGCCAAGGAGTTATCCCCTGATTTGTACCCGCTTTTTCTCATGGCGCTCCGGGCAGGCCTACGTAAGGGTGAGTTGATCGCCGTAAAGTGGGGCGATGTTCAGTTCGGAAGTAACGAAGACGACCCGAATCGTTACATTCTAGTGCAGGAAAACTTTGTCCTGGGCTCGTTCACGACAACAAAAAGCAAGAAATCCCGCCGAGTTGATCTTTCGCGCGAGCTCAGGCAGGTTCTCCTGGAACTGCGCGATACGCGGCTGCTCGCCGCTATGATGGCTGGCAAGAACAGTATTTCGGACGATCTGATCTTCAGGTCGAAGGCGGGCACGGTCCTCGACCCGAGTAACCTCGTGCATTACCACTTCCTGCCATGCTTGGAGCATGCCGGCCTGAGGCGATTTCGGTTCCACGATCTTCGGCATACTTTTGGAAGTTTCCTGATCCAGGACGGCGCCTCTCTTGCCTACGTGAAGGACCAAATGGGACACAGCTCAATTCAAGTCACGGTCGACACCTACGGTCACCTCATTGCCGGGGCGGACATCAAGTGGATTGACGGGTCGGATCGCAAAACAAGTCCGCAACCAAACGCAACGCCAGCGCAACCGGAACCGGCCGCCGCAGAAGAGCCTGAAAGGGAATCGCTGGAAAGCATTGTCACCAATGAGGATAGTGGTGAGCGCGGTAGGAATCGAACCTACAACCTACTGATTAAGAGTCAGTTGCTCTGCCAATTGAGCTACGCGCCCCGGCTTTTATTTTGAACGACTTGCGGGGAGTCGGCGGACCGACCCGGCTGGTTTTTTCACTTTACTTACACTTGAGAGTCCGTCCAGTTCAAGGCGGCGCATCGCGTTCGTCACGTCGTCGGTCGAGACGATGTGGTAGCGGTCGAAAATCGCCCGCGTTTTGTGGCCGGAAATCTTCATGGCGATTCTTTCTGCAACTCCTGCGTTAACGAGGTTCCTCACAGCGGACCGGCGGAAGTCGTGAATCAGGAGTCCCTGATATTTATACCACGTGTAGCCGTCCTCGGGTTCGACCCGCGTTCGCGTTCCCAGCCCGCAGGCAGCGCAGGCTTTTTCCCACTCGGTTCGCAGGTTCGTATCGCTGAAAACATTCCCCGCCTTCGGTTCAATTTCGGCGAGCATCATAACGAGAACTGACGGGAGCGGGACCGCGCGAGCCTCCTCGCCCTTGGTTTGGTTTTCTTCGAATCGGATGAGCCGAGCGTCGAGATCGACTTGTTCCCACACGATTTGCAGCGCTTCGCCGACGCGCGCGCCGCAGTAATAAAGGAATGTGATGAGTGGCTTCAAGTGCGTCGGAAACAGGTTGACCAGTTCGTCGAACTTCTCCAGTTCGAGGAACCCCTGCCGCGCAGGTGGTTCCTTCAAAAATCGAATCTTCGGGACGTGCTGGGTTCGCCCGTCCTCGTGAGCGATGCGGAGCATGCGGCGCAACATCGCCAGCGAGCGGTTCACCATCGCGTTCCCCGCGCCTTGAGCTAGGCGCTTGCGAGCGAACTCCCGCGAAGTCTCGGTCGTGATTTGTGTGAGCGTTGGTCCCGGCTTGTCTGGCCCGAATCCAAAAAAGTCGTCGAGTTGCTTCAGGCCGTTGATTGTCTCTTCGCCGTCAGCGTTAGTGGTGAGCGAACGGTTCCCGCGTTCATGGTAGCTGTCGAACAGCCCACGGCGAAGGTCAGCGTAACGGAGCTTCTGCGCTTCCGGCAAGGACGCGAGGCCTCGGTCGCGGTCACCCATCAGACGGCGAAGCGCCGCGAGTGCTTTCATCTTTCCGACCTCGCGCGTGCTCGTCCGGACTTGCCTGCCGTTGTGGACGTATTGCGCGTACCAGAACCGGCAGCCCTTAATCTTCAATAGTGAGCCCTCGCCCCTTGCTCGGCGCATAGGTTGGCCCCTCCCTTTTTCACCTGAAACATCATATGCTCTAAGTCGAGAAAGACCAACTTAGTAACACGTCCGCGCCCGCCAGCAGCGCCCCGCACGAAAGTGCTATTTGACCCGGCACCAGATGTGCGGTAGGCTCATTGAGTCAGTACCAGCGCCCCAGCAAGGGTTATGGTGGTGCCAGTCCCCGGTGTAGCCACCGGCTCAACGCGTGACCCCCGGCAAACGCTTCAGCAACACGGAGCGCTCTCTTGCCGAAACCAGTCGCAGTTTCATCCATCCAACCTCGATTACTTAACATCAAGCAGGCCGCAGAGTACCTCGGCTGTCCTGTTTGGACGCTTCGTTCCCTAGAGTGGGCTGGGAAGCTTCCTTCTGTTCGGCGCTTGGGACGTCGAATTCTTTTTGACCGCGCCGACCTCGACCGCCTTGTCGAGGAGAAAAAGGTGCGCCCATGAACGACTACACCGACGTAAAAGAATGGGCAGAGGCGGGCAGAGCACTAGCTCGCAAAGCGGATCGAAATACGTGGGATATTGCCGACTGGCTGCTGACCGCCGAGCGCCACGGTCTCGATTCGAAGTACAAGCTTGCCTGCCTCATTTTGAACTTTGCGAAGGGCACATGCCGCAATTACGCGAGCACGGCGAACGCCTTCCCCTTCGCAGACCGTAATGTTGACATTACATTCTCCCATTACGCAGCCGTGCTTCCTTTGTCCGTACCGAAGCGGCAGCGACTCCTTGCTTTAGCTGCTGAGCGTAAGTTGCCTGTTACCAAGTTGCGGACACAGGTTCGCGGACTGCAGAGAATCGCCGACAACGCACGCGACGCCATCCGTTACCCTCCCGGTGTCTATCGAGTCATGCTCGTGGACTGCCCGTGGCAATATCGCCCGGACGACGCCACGTTTCGGCGCGGGGATGGCGCGTCGGCGGATCACTACAAAACTATGTCCTTGGAAAGGCTTTGTAACATGAAGCTGCCGCGCCTGACCGAAGACGCAGTGCTATTTCTGTGGGCGACCGTTCCCCTGCTGCCCGAAGCTCTCAAGGTGATGGAGGCGTGGGAATTCAAATATAAGTCACACTTCATTTGGGACAAACTTCTTCCCAATCTCGGCATTTACAACCAAGTCAACCACGAACTTTTGTTGATTGGTACGCGGGGCGCTTGTACTCCAGACAGTACCAAGCTCTTTAATTCCGTCGTAAGGATTGAGCGAACGGAGCACTCGCGGAAGCCGGAGTACTTCCGCGAATTAATCGACCGCATGTATCCGGCTGGCAACCGCATCGAGCTGTTCTCGCGCGGAAAATCGCCTGCGCACTGGGCGGGCTGGGGAGACGAATACGACCCGGAGCCTCTTGTAAGCGCCGAGCAAGTTGACGCTTACATCCGTGACGCAGCGAGTAAGTAACTCCACGGACCGGCGTTTTGTAATCCGCCTGCGAGCTTGACTAGGGTGGTATACTAAGATTTTGTACGTACACATTTGTAGTTACATGGAGGACCGTGAGCAGGTGACCAAAACGGAATACAACACGGAGTACGTCAGCAAACGGCGCGCCGCACGCCGCACGCAGGGTTTTTGTTGGCAATGCGGCAACACGCCCGCTCCCGGTCGAAAGCTTTGTCCCGCGTGCGTCGAATACTACCGGGCGCTGAGGCAAACCCCCGAGGCCAAAGCGCGGGATCGGGCGTACCTGCAGACCGACGAGTATAAGGTGCGGAACCGAGAGCGGCAGAGTACCACGGCGGCCAAGGCGTACCACCGGGCGTACGCAAAGTCACCGAAGGTGCGGGCGCGGCAACGGGCGTATAACGAGTCACCGAAGGGGCGGGCGTACTTCCGGGCGTATTACAAGACTCCGAAGGTGCGGGCGCGGCAACGGGCGTACGCAAAGTCACCGAAGGGGCGGGCAAACAACTTGGTGCAGGTGCACAACCGCAAGGCGCGAATGCTCGGCAACGGCGGAAAGCACACAGCTATGGAGTGGGCTGCCGTAAAAGCACTCGCTGGCAATCGCTGTCTGTGCTGCGGGCGCTCGCACACGGTTCACTCTAACGGTCGTCGCGGCCTGACTCGTGACCACGTGGTTGCAAGCAAGAACGGCGGCACGAACGACGTGTGGCAACTTCAGCCATTATGCTCGCGCTGCAACCCGTCGAAAGGCGCGCATCACCACACGGATTACCGCCCAGCAGGATGGCACGCTGCGCTCAAGCGTTTACTCGCTGGTGAAAGGGCTGAGCCGTTCAAGATCGAAAGGTTGAGGGAGTTACGATGAACTTCACGAATAAGAAAGAACGGCAACAATTCATTACCCGCACGGTCATCGAGGTCTTGCGGCGCGCTGCAATGACTGGTGACCGCCCCAAGGTGATTGTCATTAAGGCTTCCCCGTCCGGCGACGTTTGCATTAATTCGTTCGCCTCGCTCGATGATTTTGACACCGTCGCGCTGCGGAATAGTGACCTTGACGGCCTGAGCCGGATACACGCAGCGCTGGCGCGGATGCCCGGCGGTCTCGGCGTTTACTTTCTCGCCGACGGTCAGGGCAGCAGCGTGTGCGTGTTCCCCCTGAAGGCCGAACTCAAGGAGGACTCGTGTCATTAACAGGAAGTGAAAAAAATCTTTTAGAACATCTCGATGCCGACGACGTCGAGTACGTCAATCTGAAAATAGTAGAACACGGTGCGCCAGATTTTATTCGTGTTCACAAGTCTGCTATACGTGCTGGACTGGTGCAGTTTGTGGAATCGAAGGCTGGGACAGATTTTGTCAAACGGCACCAGTACGAATACCACGAGAAACTACGGTCGTTAGGTTTCGTTGTAAAAGTTCTCCGTCCCGGCACCACTGGTTTCTATGAAGACACCGCCGTCCCCAAACCACCATTCAGAGAGATACTACGACGCGCACAAGCGGGTGAGCCAGAATACATCTCTCTACTAAATACCATGACCGTTGGCCACGCGGACGGAGTGTCCGAGGATGAAGCGGGTCGGCTGCCCACCGTGTCCGTAGCGAACGTCGACTCCGCGAGCTACGCACAACCAACCGACGAAGAGCGGGTACGGAAAGAAGCGCGCCGACTTAGCTTGGAGCGATACAAGAAGGAGCGCGCACGCGTTAGAGCGTACCTCGGGTGAACGCCACTGCCCCGACTGACCGAGGAAGTGGTAACAAAGCCACACTGTGGTAAATAGTGGCCGTAACACCGAGTCGTTATTTTGACCCCGGCGAGAGCCGGTGAACCGAGAAAAATGGTCCACGCCGCCACCTTGCAAGGGGAACGGCACCCTGTAACACTTCCATGAGATTCTGATTCCACCCGCGCTCTTGCAAGCGCTCTCGGTTCACCACAACGCCACGGTCCAACGCCGTGGCGTTTTGGCGTCTGGGAGAATTAAATGCTCTGGTTCAAGCACGCGCACGACCTAAGAAATTCACCAGCAATGAAGTACATTCAGCGCGAGCTCAGTGACGAAGGTTTCGCCGCCGCCATACGCCTGATTGAAGTTCTCACTTACCGCTGCGGCATCGGCACGCGGTTTAACCCCGTCCTTACCCTTGCCGTTCCGACCACCAAAACATGGCTGGCGCGCGAGATTCTTACTTACTCAGAAATGAGCGAGGACGACATCGCACATTACTCGCTCGAAAAACATCTTGATTCCTTCTTAAAAACTTTTGAGACCGCCGGGCTCATTGAGTTAGGTGAGTTGGACGGCACCATTGTTGGCACCAATACGCCGCACAAGGTCACCACCATAAAGCTCGTCGAGTTTGAAGAGTTCATGGACGTCTGGACCGCCCGCAAGCGGAAAGACGCACAGCGCGAGCCGCCACCCACCGCCTGACACCGTGCCGCACTGTGCGCCGCCGCCTGACACCGTGCCGCACTGTGCCGCGCCGCCTGACACCGTGCCGCACTGTGCCGCGCCGCAACAGTACCTGACCTTACGGTACGGAACAAGACCGAACGAAACAACACGCGCGCCGCAACAAAAAAAACGCGGCGCGTCGTTCGTGAGTGAGGTTTTCTTTTTCACCCAAGAGCAGAGCAAACCAAGGCGTCACACGGACACGACATAGTGGGTAATGTATGACACAAGAGCTCAGCGAAATCGTAAGCGTCCGTTTTCCGAAGTCGCAGGTTGAGGCGCTCCGTCGCGTTCACGCCAAGGACGGAATACTGCCGAGCGAAACCATCCGCCGCGCGGTCCGCTGCTGGTTGGAGCCCGGCCCATGTGAACTTTGCCTTGCGAATCCTCCAGAAAAGATAGAGCACACCGATGACTAACTGGTCAAAAATCGCCGCAGGGAAATTCCCGAACGCCAAGCGCATCCTCGGTAACGGGCGCTGGAGCGTATCCACTCCAGACAGCACGGTCGTGTACTTGGCCGCCGACGAGCGCCAACAGAAATGCATTGCGCTCGGCGTCGAAGGTGCTGTGAAAAGTGACCTCCAGCCGGTTAACTTCGATTCCATCCCTGATTTGGAAGACCACGAAGAACGTAGAGCACGGCGGAGAGCGCGCAATGAATAAGCCAGTGGAGCACGCGGTCTTGGTCGGCCCACAGGGCGAAGTCATCAGAAAGCCGCGCCGCCGGACGCCAGCGTCCAAGGCCACGAAGGCGTCGAAGCCGACGGCCCGGCCCTACGACTTCGACGGAGCGCTGCTGGCCGTGCGTACCGCATTACAGACTCGCTGGGAACGGAACAAGACTCAATGAACCGAATACTTGTAACGATGTGGCGGCCCGACGATTGTTGTGACGTCGATTGGTCACCGGGGGAAGAAACATCATGTCAGAGCAATGCCAAGGCAAGCACTCGTACTCAACCGAGCGCCAAGCGTACGTCGCCGCCCGCAAGTCAGGCTTCAAGGAAGTCGTCGCCTACGAGCAAGCTGGACGCTGGTTTATCACGCGGAGCAAGCCGTACCCGCACAAGCGCGACACGCTCCCGAAAGCGAACGGCCCGAAGCCTTACGTCGTCAGCGCAAAAACCATTCGCGGTCGTCTTGAAGACGCAGCCCGCTCAATCGCTGCCCAGCGACGGTATATCGAGAAAGCCGACCGGATTCTTGCCGCGCAAACGGCAAAGGCCGCTGAGATCCAAAAGAAGGCAGAGCAGGACCATGCCGAAACCCTCGCGTACATCCACATCGAAACCAACAGAATAATGGCAGGGAGAAAATGACCGAACAACTACAACAACACCGGCAGTCCGCCGAGTACATCATCATTAGGAACTTTCCGACCGACACCACAGAGCAAAGCCTCGCCGAGTTCTTATGGTCTCGGCTGGGTCTAGATTTACCGGCGGAGGATGTCCGCATTGAAGCCGTCAATACCTTGGACCCAAAGCGTAAAGGTGAGCGGTACGCCTCCATCGCCTTGTCACGCGAAACGTTGGCAGCATTCCTTGCGAGATATCTTGCTGGCGTTCCGTTCAACGGTAATGAATTGGTGGTCACAGCCCGCGATGCCGCGAAACGGGCAAAGCAACGCGCCATTGCCGTCTTTGCCGGAAAGTGAACCGAACGGTAGAGCAAATCACCTTAAACGACCTCCCACCATCAGCGCCCCGCAGCGAGGTGAACGAGGAGCACTGGTCACTCGTTGAAGCGTACGCTGCGCTGATGCGCGCTGGCGAACCATGCCCACCCATCACGCTGGAGCGTTATGGAACGAAGTATTTGGTGCATGATGGCACGCACAGAGTCACTGCTGCGAGGCTGGTTGGCCGCCTGACCATCAGCGCGTTCGTTTTGTGAACCCCGGCCCCCGGCCCGGCGGAACGTCAGAGCGTAACCAAGAAAAGCTGGAGCGCAGCGAAACCCCAAGCAACCCCCCAATATCACACCCAAGCGTAATAGCCACGACGTCACTCGTGGGCGCGAGCAAGCCAACCCAGCCAGTCCGCGTCGACCCCCGAACTAGTGACGCAAACAGCCCCCGTTTCTGCCACGCGCTGGGCAGATTACAGCGTTATCATGCAAGAACCCCTGCGTTATCAGCCACTTCCAGCGCTGCTGGCTGCCCACAAACCTTTCGCCTTTCGTTCACACGTCTGCTAACTCATGAGCTGTCATAGACATGCGAGGCGACGCCAGCCTGCGCCTGACGCTGGCTGCAAGCCTATGAAAACACGGCGTTTGTTTCTTAGGGTATGGGGGGTCATTTTTGCATCTGGCTCTCGCTGACGAGCGCGCGCCGCCTCAATATGCACGACCCGGAATCCCGAGATTCGAGGAACTTCTCTGCGAGTGCCCTGCTTATTGGGCACCCGGCGGGTGACATTCGAGGTACTTTCCGCCTCCTTACCCGTCACACCGTTAGGTTAGTTTACGAGGCGTTAGGTTATGGAAAACGAAGAAGCAGCGAAGAAAGCGCGCAGCGAAGCCGCCCGGATACTCGGCAGCGCTCGCAGCGAGAAAAAGGCCACTGCCGTTCGCGAGAACGGGAAGCTTGGTGGTCGCCCGCGAACGAACAGGCCGCAGGCTGTGCTCGTGGTTCAGAAAACGGAGAGCAACTAAATGCCGCGCGAGCGCAAGTCACTTATCGACCACAAACTGAACAACACAAAGCCCGAGTATGTTGAGCCCGGCTTAAGCGTCGCGCCCGGTCGTCCTCGTTACCCAAAAGGACTGAGCCCGGACGAGAAGAAAGCCTTCAAGAACGTTTCGCGTCTTCTCGAACAGCGCCGTTCGTTGACTGAAGGCGATGGAGAGATTCTCCGGCTCATGGCAGTCGTTTTCGTTCGCTGGCAGAAGGCACTCCAGATGGTCGCCGCGCAGGGTGAAATCCGCGTCTACACGCGCCTCGACAAGTTCGGTGTCGCCCACGACAGTGAGCGCCCGAATCTCTGGCTCAAGGTTGCACAAGAATCAGAAAAGTTCGTGTTGTCCATTCTCGACCGGGCCGGGCTCAGTCCAATGACTCGCGGAAAGGTTAAACCCGCCGAGGCTCCGAAATTAGCGTCGCCCGAACAGGCCGCCGAGGATCGCCTCATGTCCCGCGAGGCTGCAGCGCTCGACGCCGAAATTAACTTGGACGATATTGATTTGTCGGTGGTGAACTAATGAGTAGAAAACAGGTAACGGAAGTCGCCGCGACTGACCCGGACGAGGTCGCCGCTGCAGACGAACTTAGTGCAGAACAGCATCTCTTCCTGATGAGGAAAATCGAGGAAGTGACCAACCTCGCCGTCAAGTTGGACATTCGACTGGAAGAAGAGTGTATGTTGGCGATGAGAAAAGTGCTGGCCCATCGCTTCGAAATGGACGACTTGGACATTCAGATTTTCTCAAAGAATTACATCGACGGGCCGACCAGCATTCAGTAGCCCATAACACTTCACCGGCACAATGGGCGGAACGAAGCCCGGAACGACAACTCATTTTTAAGGAGAAACCTCATGCAGATTCTTTGGAAAAACCACCCCAGTGATCCGAGCCAAAATGGAACCTCGCAGCACGTTGCCCGCGAGTTCGCAGTCGTCGCCATCGGATACGGACAGGCAGAAGTCGTCGCCCAGCCGCGCCGTGGCACAAATGCTTATCTCGCAATGCGAGCCGAGGAGGAAGCCCGACGCCCCGCTAACCCGATGGATACAAAAGTTGCTAATGTTTACCCGGCGACGTGGGAAGTAATTTCGCTTCCTAGGACGAACCTTCCGGCGGTGCTTTTTAGGTCCGGCAGCGAAGTTACTCGCTGGGAAAGTTTGGAGTATTACGACAACGACGGCAACGCCCACGACGCGCTGCCATCATCTTGTCCCGCGAGCATTCGCAAGCACTTCGAAGAGTTGGCCGCCAACAGCGATCCCGACCAAATCGCCGCCATTAACGAGCGCGCGCTGCAGCAGCGAATCAGAAACGAGCAGCACGAAAAAAGCCGCGCGAGCAAGATGCTCGGTAGGCTCGGGCTAAAGTAAGCCTTAACACCGTGGTGAGAAGTAGGGGAACGGGCACGGAGACAATTATGAATATCACGCCAGAAGTTCGCACCGCTCTATTGGAAGGACGCGAGTACGGTTTTGAATCCGCCGTTCGCGCCCCGAAGCACTTTGCTGATCGCCTCGTGGAAATCCGCGCCGCGCTCGTCGAGAAGCGCTCCATCCCTCAGCCGTCAGCCGCATACCAGACGAGAAGCTTGGCCGCCGGGCTCTTCGCGCGGGACCTTTTCAAGACCTGCCGACCGAAATCAATGGAGCAACGCTTTTTCGATACGTACGGACGCTGGCCTACAGCAGTTCGTACCGCTCTGCCGGTTCGCAAAGTGAACAACCTCAAACCCGCTCCGATGTCGCCCGCGAAGCTTGCTGACCTTTCACGGCGCAGCGGAGTGAGCGTGGGCACGCTCCAAACTATTGAGCAGCGAAGCCGGGCAAGCGTCCTCGCCGCCGAGATTGCCAAGGACCGCAAAGACGAGAAGCGCAGCCGCGAGGTTGCCGTCTCGAACTTGAACGCTTCGGACTTGCGCGCCGCTTTTGACCGCCAGATGGGATGGTCGAAATAAATGGCACCCCTCCACGGCAAATACGGCATCCACGACCGCGTGGCTGCAATCGAGTCGGAGGTTAACGGTATTCGTGTCGACCTCGACAACAAGCACCTGAAGCCCGGCCCCACCGGCCCCGGCGGCCCGCAGGGCGTTAAGGGCGACTCAATCGTCGGTCCGGCAGGACGCGACGGTCGTGACGGTAAGGACTCCACGGTGCCCGGCCCCGTTTCCACGACGCCCGGCCCCGCCGGACCTAGAGGCATTGGTGAACGCGGCCCCGCAGGCCCGGACACCGCTAAAGCGATTTCTGATGTGCGCGACGAAATGTATGTGCTTCGCACGGAGCAAGTGAGGCAAGCCGCCGTCCTGCAAGGGCTCCTCGATTACAACACGCACGCGGCATCGTACATCGAATGGCTTCGCTCCAAAAGGAGAACATGATTAACCCCGTTAACGATGAGGCCAGTCGGCTTAGTTATGCCGTCGGCTTGAAAGAGCTGGCACCGTTCCTCCGCAGAATGTTTGCGGTGGAAGCGCTCGCCGCCCGGCAGGCCGAACAAATTACGGCGCTGCAATCCTCGGTTTTGCGCTTGAAATATCCGAGCGTTCAGATCGTAAACTCGAAGGAGACTTCCAATGGCTGACACGCCCGCACCTCAACCGACCCCGATCTTTTCGCCGTCACCGGCCCGCCAGAGCGGAACGGTTCCACCGTGGGGACGGAAGAACAAATAAAGATTCCCGTCTCGAAAGAGACGGGCTCATCGTCTTGCCGAAGACGCTCCCACCGGAGGAACTCGGAGTCGAGTGTCGCTCCACGACCCTGATACATGCGACCGTTGGTTGGGCGTAACCCCAACAAGAGAGAGCGCAACGTAGAATAATCCGCCTCTCATCCTTTCCTGCGTGGGCGCTGTGCTAACCGGCCCGCCCGCCGGAACGGCCCTCACAGCCATCGGCTATTTAGGGGAACCGCCAAATGCAGCAAGTCACTCAGTGCAAGTCCGCTCCGTCCACCACCCACTTCGATGCTACACAGTTTGACGGACGCTGCTCGCGCCCGGTCTCCGCGCTCTACGTCGGTGCCAATAATGGAATCAACGGCTGGGAATCGAACGGTATTAGTTTTCAGGACTACGGATCGATGCAGACCAGCAACAAAAAAGTCAGCGGTGAACGTCGGCTCGCGACACCGGTCTGGGCAACAAACGATTCCCAGTTGCAAAAAGTAATCTGTGAGTGCTTATTTGTCCGCGCGTTCGGCAATGGCCGACACCTGCGCGACACCTGTTTTCAAACAACAGTGCGGATGTCACCGCTCGAAAAACTGAGATTCGCCGAAAAGATTCTGCACCAGCGGCTTCCCATTCTTGAAGCGCGGATTGAGCGCTTGATGATTGAATACGTGGAAGTGAAACGCTCAGGTGTTGTCGTCGAACAGTCTATGCCTGTCGGGGTAACCCGAAAGAAAGCGCCGCTTCAGTCAGCCGCCCGCCGCCTTCGAACACTCGAAATACTCATTGAGGGTGTCGACTCGCAAATAATCATTAACCGGAACGCTGGTGCCATCCTCACGGCTGTCTTTTACGGCTATTTCCGGGAGCGGTTGGACTCCGTGGCCGTGGCCAGCGCTACTGGATTGCGCCCGCCTTGCGTTCGGCAACTGACGTTTCGCGCATGCAAGATTGCGAAGGCGCTCGGATTCGAATCGGAGCCACGGCAAGCATCCGAAGTGAACCGCGCAGGTGGACGCAAAGCCCTCACACCGCTCGGCTAGATTGACCCCACAAGGGTCGCCTAAGCAACGAGCCATTTGAGGAAACTTGGATGGCTCGCTGCCCCTATAAATCTTATGTTCGCTGAAGCGCTCCAATACGTACTTACGACCGACGCCGGGATGCTCGCCATCTTGGGCACCAAGGCCGCGCGCCCCGACAGCACGAACGGTGTCTTTCCCGTTCTGGCAATCGAGTCGCCGACCATGCCGTACTTGGTCGTAAGTCAGGTATCCGGCGTCCCGAGCGCTGGTGAGACGATGACCGGCACCGGAGCCCTGACGACGGAGCGCTGGCGGTTTTCATGCTATGGAACCAGTTACCTTAACGCCAAACGGTTTGCGAAGTACACGCGACGGTTTCTGCTGAGCCTTTACGGTCCGCAGACAGCGGCGAAGGTTACGGTGCAGAGCGTTGACCTCCTTATGGAGGCTGACGATTCTGAAGACCTCGGTAAGGGCACTTTATACGGAACGCACTTCGACATTGAATTTACCTATTTTGACGGAGATACCGCATGAGTAACATTTTGGGATTTTTAGGCGTGGAGCTCGGATTAAATACCGCTGCGTTCAAAGCGGGCACGGACAAGGCCACCTACGCGGCCAAGCAGTTTTCCGGCGACTTGAAGAAGTCGTTCGGTGAACTGGGCAACAGCTTCTCGCAGCTTGGCGCGCAGCTTGGCGCGAGCTTCGGTCCGCTCAGCGGAATCGTCGGCGGCGCAACACAAGCTTTTGGCGCGCTCTCGTCTGCCATCAAAACTGCAACGTCCAGCAACGTCCCGGTCCTCCTGCAATTGGCCGGGGTAACCGCCGGGCTTGGTGGGGCGGCTGCGGCTGCGGTCGCCGGATACGCCGCGTTGGCCATTGGCGGCGCGCGCGTGATTGAAGAGCTCAGCCTGATGTCCCAGAAAACCGGCGTCAGCATCCGTGACCTTCAGACGCTCAAAGCGGCTGGTGAGTCGGTAAACGTACCATTGGAAACGATGGCGCGGGGCTTCCGCACGTTCTCCAGAGCATTGGTGGAAGGCAGCGACGGCGCGGGTAAAGCATCAATTACGCTCCACAACTTGGGAGTGTCCGCTCATGACCCTTACAAGGCGATGTTGCAGGTAGCAGACGGGATCGCCGCTATTAAAGACCCGGCGTTGCGCGCCGCCGACGCATCCGCGCTCTTCGGGGCACGCATGGGAATCAGCTTACTACCCCTGTTGGAAAAAGGCTCCGCCGGATTGCAAAAATTCAGTGACATGGTTTCTGAGTTCGGTCCGGTCATTGATAAAAAAGGCGTAGAGTCGACCGAAAAATGGAAAGATTCAACCGTCGCTCTTGGACTCGCATGGGATTCCGTGAAAATCGGAGCGACCGACGCGAACCCAGCCTTGGCCGCGTTCAACACCGAGTTGGCGGGCTTCATCAAGTCGGCGACGAATGAAAGCGTGTGGGATACGGTAAGAGACAACTTTGCCGTTATCACCAACCTCGCCACGGGCAACGGATTGAAGGTTTCCGCGAGTGTCTCCACGGAGCACTCTGAAAAAGGCGGACAAGCAGCGGCGGAAGCAGCGCAGTTGAAAGCCATCAAGGACGCACAGCAGGCGGCTGCGGACAAACAGATGGCGACGGATAAAAAGGCCTTCGACCTAATCAAGGAGGGTGGTGTAGCCGGACGCGCCTTGAAAGAAGCCGAGCTTGCGGTTTCGCAGGAAATAGCCGACGAACACTACAAGGACGCTACCATAATTCAAAAAACGATTCCTGCACTGAAGCTGGCCGCAGACCTTGAAAAGAAGCGCTCCGAAGCGCTGCTGAACCTGCCCAAGACTACCAAAGCCTTTGTGGACGAGCAGGCCGTAACGGTGCTGAAGGCGTACAGCGCGGCAATCAAGGGCTTGGGGCCGGAAGCCGCCGAGGCAGCACGGCAGCAGGAAGTATCAGCGCAGGTTCAGAAGCTTGTAAACAAACAGAAGGAAGAAGGAATCTTCGGTACGAAGGCCGCCGCAGCGTCGCTCAAGGAAGAAACGACTGCGCTTAACGACGCGTCGTTGGCGAACGCTGCTCTCGGCAAGTCTGCCGAAGCCAGCAAGATGCTCGTTTCGTTTTCCGAACACATGGCGACGTCGATAGAAAAAGAACGCTTGATGGCCGACGCCACGAGCGAGATTGACCGGGCGCAAAAGGAACTGGCTTGCGGACTCGACAAGGCGAAGGACGCACTGGTGGAGCAACGCGCTGCTTACGACCAACTGAATCTCAGCACTACCGCGACCGCCGAAGAAAAACAAAACGCGCTGAAGCTTTTGGAGCAGAACACGCGCCTACTGGCGGAGGACACCGACGCGTTGAAGGTAAACCAAGAAGCCGTCGCCAGTAAAATAAGCGAGCAGGCAATACTCAAGCAGACGCAATTGAACGCCAAGACCGAAACGTACTTGGGGTTACTCGGCTCCGAATCCGAATGGCTGGCAAAGGCCACCTCTGGCGCGCTGGCGGAGGCGACCGCGAAGGGATTGCAGGGTAAGGCACTCCAGACGTTCCTCGACCTCAAGAAACAAGAGGCGACGACGCAACACGACAAGGTAGCGCCCGCCGAGGTTGCTTCAAAGGCGGTGCGCGGGCCGGGCGAGCAGGTAAAGGACATCCAAGCCCAGAAGGCGGCTATCCTCGCCAACGCAGCGGCTTGGCAGACGGATGCCTTGGCAACCAAGGCGGCTTCGAAGGAACTTCAGAACCTGAACCTGAAAGAGCTTGAGCTCAAGGCCGCCAGCGGCAGTACGTTTTCCGGATTCAAGGCGGGGTTCCAGCAGTTTGTTGTGGAGACCAAGACCGCCGGGCAGGCGCTGCAGGAGAACATCAACAAGGGACTGACCTCAACGAACAAGGCACTGGCCGCTACCATCGTGCAGGGCAAAAACCTTGGAGCGGCTATGAAGGCCGTCGGGCAGGATATTGCCATGAGTTTGATTGAAGCTGGTCTCAAAATAGTTGAGAGCTGGCTCCTCACGAAACTCGGAATGTCCGCAATCACGAAAACAGCGGCAGCTACCGATGCGGCGACGCAGATCGCGGCCAACAAGCTTATTGGCTTGTCAGCGGTTGGGCTCGCGGGCGCACAGGGAACCGCGTCGTACGCAGCGGCACCGTGGCCCATTGACATGGGCGCGCCTGCGTTCGGTGCTGCGATGGCGACCACGGCGGCGTCATTTAACGCGTTCGAAGGAGGGGGTATCGTCGGGGATACTGGCATGGCGATGCTGCACAAACGGGAGATGGTTTTGCCCGCGCCAATCGCGGAGAAAGTTACGAAGATGACAGAGGACGGTTCCGGCGGGCGCGGCGGACGGAACTACGTTAATCATAACCACTTCGCAGTTTCCACTCCTGACGCGAACAGCTTTAAGATGTCGCAGCAACAACTGGAAGCCCGCGCGGGCGCTGCAACGACAAAATCCTTACGGCGTCACGGCGCGAACGCGTAAGCAATCCGGGTGTGGGTTCGTGCGGTAATCGGTGAACTTGCGCCAGCCCTTCTTGTTGTTGCAGCCATCGAGGCCGTGGCAGAGCGGTTGAAGGTTATCGATATCACCTAGAAAGCCCAGCGGCAGCATGACTGTCTCCGACAGCTTGACAGAAATAATGTGGTCGGGAACGCGTTCGCGGCCCGGCTCGTCAAGACGCCCGCAGGCGATGCAGCGGTTATTGAAGTGACGGCAGAGCGCTTCGAATTGCTCGGTTGGGAACGGCGTGTCTCCGTTCCCTGTGAGGCGTGCCCTGCGCTTGTGGCCGCACGCCCGAATCCACGCCCGCCGCTTCGGAGTCTTCCCCCGCGCCCGGTCCTGCGCCCTGTATTTCGGAGTCTGCTTAAACGCACGGTTCCGCGCCTTGACTTCCGGTTTCTGCTGGTGCGCCAGCACCAGCGCCTTGTATTCCGGGATTTGATACCGCGCCCGGTTCCACGTCTTGTACTCCGGGGTCTGAAAGTACGCTCGGAAGTACTCGACGCATTTGCGGCAGCGGACTCGCTCCTTCATCGGCTTCCCGCCGCAGAACGTGCAGAGCCCGGCAGCCCTCCACGCGGCGCGTTTTTCGTTCAGCGTCATCGCGCCCACCCATCCACGAGGAGCGTTTCTGTTTTGTGAAACGACCCGCAGTGAGCGCAGCGCTGGAGCGCTTCGGTTTGGTCGAGACGCGTGGGTTGCCCGCAATCCGGACAGGTGAATTGCTCCATGACGACCGCGAGTGATACCGCCGCCCCGGTCACAGGCCAGCCTCATACATGCGGACGTCCACCCGGTCATAGGCAAAGCTGATGAAGTTTTCTACTCGGTTAACCGGATCGAGCGCTTTCATCACCGGCGTGGTTGGCGGGTTGAACTTTTCGAAGAACCGAGAAACGCGAGCTTGCAGGATGGCGGCTTTGTGTTTGTTCCGCTCGATCTCCTGTGGCGTCCGCGCCGGGCGTGGCGCAAGTTTTTGTAGCGGGTGGCGGAAGGGGCGGTTGAAAAGTTGTTTTATAATCCTGCTTAGCATGACTCGTCCTCCTGTGACGATTCGTGTTAGGTCCTGCTCTGGCGTTTGCGCGCTGGGCAGGGCCGGTTAACTTACTTGGACGTTTTCAGATACGCATCAATCGCCCGCCGGATGAGCTCGGCAATCGGTGCTCCCGTTTCTTGTGACCGCGCGCCCAGTCGTTCAATCTGGTCAGGCCGCAGGAAAAGCGCTGTTCGTTTCATATAGGCATGTTTGCTTACACCGGCATACATAGCAACGGCCCAGTAGATCTAGCTCCAAAGACACTCCGAGTGCCAGCCGAAGGAAAGAATTTGCATTTTGTCAAATTGTCAAATTGTCAAAAGCTGAAGTAGCTTGCGGGGGTATTACGCTGCGCCAGATTTTTTCACTTATCTTTCACTTACCAGCGAAAAAAGCCCAGCATTTAGCAGCACGACACAGCACGTACGTTGCTGAAAAATAACAGGAGTGGCGGACGGCGTACCCATTAAGAGTCAGTTGCTCTGCCAATTGAGCTACGCGCCCGCGACTGCGGTAAGGTGGGAACAACGTTCGATTATATCATTACGTTTTGCGCTGCACTGTGCGTGATTGAACGGCTTCGCTATTTCAATTTTATATATCGCGGTGCAACTTTCCCGGCTACGCTGGGTTTGGGTTTTCCGGAGGAGAGACTTTATGTCATGGAACAAGACTGTACTTTCGGCGCTGCTGACCGGGATAATACTCTCGGCGGCGCTGGCCGAAAACGCCAGTGCCCAGGTTCCGATTCGCCCGAGGCCCTCCACCGCTCCCGGAACAACTACACGCCCGCGGCTCGAACCTTGCTGGGAGGTCGCTGGCGTTTCCAAGGCGGCGATACAGCAGCGTCGAATAATTACACAGCAGGCGCGCCAGCAAGTTGAGGCGGTGTGCACGAACTCATCGCTCTCGATGCAGCAGAAGCGACAACAGATCCAGCAGATTCGTCAGCGGGAACACCAGGAGATCGAAGCAGTAATCACACCTGCGCAGCAGGAGGCCATGCGGTCTTGTCAGCAGGGACGCAACGGTGGTCACGGCGGCGGACATCTCGGAGGCGGACGTGGCGGACCCTGCGGCGAGATGTCGATCGGGCACAAGCCGAATCCGCAGCGCGGTGAAGACGAAACGCCTCCGAACGAGACGGCCAAACCCAATTGAATTTGGGCACAACTTGAGTTTGAGCCTGACTTGAGTTGAACGCGGCGCAGTCTGCAGAGACTCCAGCACACTTTCGCGATTACGCCGAGGCCGCTTCCCGGCTTTGCTCCGCGACGGCAGGATTCGAACCCGATACCGGTTTGCGAATGGGCAGAACCTCGGCCAGAGCCGGCGCTCGCCGCTCGATTTTTCCGATGACCGGTCTGTCGGGTGCGCCGGCCGCGGACACGGATACGAACCTGTTCTCGCTCCACAAGCGATCGATCAATCTGCGTTCCCACGGGCGCAGCACTTGCTGGGGCAGCGAGAAAAAATTCCGGAAGGTCCATATCAGATATGCGCGTTGCATAAGATTCGGCTGGACATATCGAGGCCCGATCGGCGTGTCCACTTCAAGAACGCCATCGCTGAGTTTTTCAATCCACATAACCTGTTCCACCTGGAAGAGACGGCCTATGCCGCGTTCGCGCTAAAGCGGGCAATTATTGCACCAAAGACGGGCATTGGGAAGCAATCTTTTTATCTAAAGGAACAAACTTTTTACGTTGCCTGGATCAACTTGAGAAAAAGGCTTGAGATGGCGGCCTGACATTGAGCACGATCCACCGGCCTTTAGCTGATCTCCGGCAACAAGTCGATGCGGTCGATGGTAGCGGCAACGCCCATTCCCTTGCCTTCCGATTCCTCGACGCGCACCACCGAGGCCTCGCAGAGCGTCCACCCTCCAGGCCCCAGTCCTAGGCCGGGGGGCAGCATGATAACCAGTTCCAGCTTCGAGCCCGCTTTCATCCCCGACTCGGAATAGAGAAAGATGCCGGATGAACTCAGATCGCGAGTCAGGCCCTGGTGCTCACCCCCCTCGTGACGCACCTTGACTGGGACACGAACTGGCATCCGCTGGCGCGAACGCCTCTCGGTTGTAGTCTTCTCAGTCATATGCCTGTGGAAGTGTACCCCAGTTTGCGGGAAACGGGGAAATGGAAGCTGCTCGCAAAGGAATTCTGCTGCAATCGGGATAGGGGGACAGTCGCCTGTCCTCCCCCTCCCTCACCACCGTAGATGCGGGTCCGCATACGGCGGTTCGGCGGGTTGAGCTATGTGTGAATAGCCAGGCGTTCTGCAGAGTGCGTCGCCAGGAGACGATTCGGTCCCTTCCTGGACGCCCCTCGGGGCTTCACCCCTACTTGCCTCCGGAAGGCCAAACAATATTGGTTTTCTGCCGTCGTCCCTGAAATCGCACTGCTTACTTGCCGTTCCCTTTATTCCCCTTGCGGGTTACCGTTCGGGCCTTCAGTCATCGTTCCCGGCGTGGCCTATCTGTTGCTCCGCCTTTCGGCCTTTGGAGTGCCTCAATATCCTCGCCGACTGCATGACCTATTTTGCCCTCTGCTGACTTCTGCGGCACGGTCAGGGTGAATCTCTTCATCCTCAGTCACGTTGTGTGACATGCCGCAGATCTCCCGAGGTAAGTTCGATTTGCCCGCTCGCCCGCCACCGTAGGCCTCGTATCCGGTTCTTGTTCATCGGCTCGCGCCTTTGCTCCACGCTTCTTTCAGGCCCCGCCTCGCGGCGAGTGTTATTTCACCCTTGCGCTTCGCTAACCCTTCACCTCCATCAGGTTGTCAAAGGGACTCTCACCCTCAAGCTGTCGAACATGCTCGGCACACAAAAAAAACTCCTCCCGCAGGTTCGCGCGAGGAGCCGGGGAAGAAGCGTTAGGAAGTTAGAAAGTGAACTTGACGGCCAGTTGAATGCCACGGGGGCCGCCGCCTCCGAGGAATGGGTTGCCGATGCCCACGTCGCCGGTGGCGGTGATCGGCAAGCCACCCCCGCCCACTTCGCGGGTCCCACTGCTGTCCTTGACAAAACCAGCTGCGCCCGCGTCAGCGATGAAGGCTGGCAGGAAGGGATTGGCAAAATTGGGGTGATTCACAAGGTTGAAGAAGTCGGCCCGGAACTGCATGTTGAGGCGCTCCGTGATCGCGGTTGTCTTATAAATCGCGAAGTTCCACTCCTTGAAGGCTGGGCCGTGCAGCGAGTCGCGGCCCTCATTCCCGTAGTGCCGCGTTCCGATCGTACAGTCCGATGCAAATCCCGAGGCCGCGCCGCTCACGGTACAAGGAATTGCGAAGGAACTGAGATCGAGGTAATTGAACGGATTGCGCGGATGGTACTTGATCGGTCCAACAACATCGGGCCGGTCGAAGCCATTTCCACTGCCGCTGTAGTCATCTTCGAAGTTGTAGTTAAGCTGGAAGGGCTGGCCATCTTGTAGAGTCAAAATGCTGTTGATGCCCCAGCCATTCTTTAAACGCTGCCAGCCTCCGCCCATCTTCGGGAACTCATAAGCAAAGTTCCAGGTGAAACGTTGCGGGATGTTGAAGTTCGACGGCCCGTACTCGAGCTTTGGGTTGGTGCTGTCGTTGGGCTGAGCCGCATTGGGCTCAAAGTCCTCACCATCGCTCGAATTATCAAGCGACTTCGAATAGACATAATTTACGATGGAAGTGACGCCGTGCCACCCGGTGATGCGGAAGCTGGCCTGGAGCGCGTTGTAATTGGACTTGCCGGTCGAGTTCTCTTGCAGCACATAGAAAGCGTTGTATGGGTTGGCGTTGAGCGGTCGTGCCGCTCCGAATGGGCGGGTAGCGCAGGACCCGAAGTCGTAGATGCAGTTGTTGGCAACGTCTGCGGCATTGATCTGCGCCGCGCTCGGCTGGCTGATGTCGAAGAACCTCCACAGGCGATGCCCTTGAGAACCGACATAGCTCACTTGTAATACCGCCTTGCTGGATATCTGCTGCTGGATGTTGAGGTTGTAGTTCTCCATGTAGGGCGTTTTGATGTTGCGGTCAAAGCCGAAGGCGTCGCACTCAAAAGTGCAAGTGGTCGTGGCTGCGAACACTGGACTTCCAGCCACGATTTGCCCACCCACTGCACCCGTCGAAAGAATTGGAGCGGGCCCAGTGTTGTTGTAGGCTGGGCCGGGATCAAAAAAGGGCGCGTACGGCAGGTGCCCAAGCACCATGTCCTGCGAGAAGCCGTCAAAGAACATGCCGAAACCCGCCCGGATCACTGTTTTGCCTTTCCCGGTCACGTCCCATGCGGCGCTGACGCGTGGTGCAAAGTCCTTTTTGTCTGGGTTATAGAGGCCGCTCAGCCCCGGTTGCCCGACCTGCGTCAACGTGAAGCTTCCAGTCCCCGGTGCGGGAGAGATGCTGGTGATGTTGCTCATCAAGTTGTTCTTTTCCTGAACTACTCCGAAATAGTCCCAACGCAGTCCGTAGTTGAGGCTCAACCGCGGAGTAACGCGGTAGCTGTCCTGCACATAGAAGCCGAAGTTGTTTTCGTAGGTGTGTCGTATCGAGTTGCCGAAGTACTGGAAGCCGCTGATAACGTCGCCTGCGAGGAAATTCTGGAGACCAGTTGCGACCAGATTTCCGCTAGTATCGAACGTGTCTGAAAATTTGAGCCTGCCTCGGAAGTATTTGTCGAAATACTGCTGAACGGACGTGCGGTGAAAGTCGGCACCGAACTTCACATCGTGTTTGCCAATCTTCCAGGAGAAATTGTCGAGGATTTGGTTGTTGCTGTCGAAGCGATGGCGCGGCACGCTGCTGGTTGCCCCGAGCTGGGCCACTCCGCTGACCAGGATGATGGGCAATCCCGAATCGAACGGTCCACCGTTGCAATCAGCAGTAGTGGTCGCCGCGCAAAGTCCGATCGAACTGGGATGAAAATTTTGGTCCGCCGGGAAGAATCCTTCTGCGAAGCGGTTCCAGCCATAGCGGAGTTCATTCACTTTGTTCAAGCCGAACGTGTGGACGTAGGAAAGCGAGACCAACTGTACGCGCGTCGGAGTGAAGGTGTTGAAACCGGGCAACTGTCCGCCAGTAGCCGTTAGAGCCAACGGAAATGATTGCACGCTGTCGCCGAAGAAATATCTACCGGTGAGGGAATTGGTTGCGTTAAAATTTTGATCGATCTTCGCGATGAAGCTCGTCAGTTTGTTGAATGACGGAGATACCACGGACGCTTTCCCCAGGTTGGAGATAGCGCCCGGATTTGGGTTAACCAGATTCGGCGCCGGCCACGGATGCCGCGCTAGGAGTGCGGGAATTACACCCGAGGGATCGGTGGAATCGCTCGGACTCAGAGATCCGTCAGCCGCAGTTCCCGTAGGTACGTTGGCCAAGGTCACAACTCCAACCGGCTCCTGCTGGCCTTCGTAGTCGAGGTAGAAGAACGTCTTGTCTTTGACGATCGGCCCGCCCAGGGAGGCGCCATACTGGTTGTTGTGGAACGGAGCCTTTGGAGTGCCCACCGGATTGAATGCGTTGCGCGCATCCAGAGCGCTGTTGCGAAAATATTCGCCCGCGGTTCCGTGCAAGGCGTTGCTTCCACTCTTGGTCACGATGTTGACGATTGCGCCCGCACTGCGGCCATATTCCGGTTGAAAGTTTGAAAGCACATTTACTTCCGCCACGGCGTCGAGCGGCAAAATGGTGGCGGGCGTTCCGAACACACCGGCCTCGTTGATCGCCGGATCGTTGCGGTAGCCGTCGTTCATATCGGTTCCGTCGAGCAGGTAGTTGTTGGAACGGCCGCGTGCGCCGTTCATGGAAAACTCGCCGAAGGAGCCGGGAGAATCCGTAATCTGGTCGGGAGAACCCGCGACGCCGGGATTCAGGAAAATCAGCTTGGTGTAATCGCGGCCGTTGACCGGCATGTTCTCAACAGTCTGGGCCGTAATCACGCCACCGAGGTCGTTCGAAGTGGTCTCGACCAATGGCAACGTTTCAGCAGAGACTTCGACTTGCGTGGCTACCTCTCCTGTCTTGAGAGCGGCATCGACACGTCGTTCGGTAGCCACGTCGACTGCCACTCCGGTCACCACAAAAGTTTGGAAGCCAGTCTGCGTTACCGTGACGGAGTATGTGCCGATGGGCAATTCCGGCACGGCGTAGCTGCCATCCCCGCTTGTCACCGTCGTGCGTTCCAGCCCCGTTGCCACGTTTTTCACTTTGACCGTCGCTCCCGCCACGACTGCTCCGGAGGGATCGGTCACGGTGCCGAGGATTGTCCCACGAAACGTTTGACCCATGAGCATGGCCGCTGAAAGCAGAACAAACACCATCAATAAGCGCAGTTTCATCAACGGTTCTCCTTAGTCGTCGCGGGCACTGGAACAGACCCACGCCCCGTGAGCAGCAAATAGGCTTCCACTTGAGATTCGCGGCATTATAAACGAGCGCACGCGAAAGATCAGTGCCAAACTTAAAGAAAGAGTAGCTGGAAGGGATCAGGGCGGGAAATCTGCACCTCCCAGAGGCAATTCAGAGGCAGTGGAACAGGTGGGCAGCGAGCGCTCCGAGCAATCGCCGGAAGTCTACGAAACAACAGATCGCGAATCTACAAAATTCAGAAGCTAGATTCTAGAAGCTGAACGCCACGCCGCCGCGCACCGAGCGCGCCGACTGCACTAGATAAAGTGTGCGTCCATCCTGTCCCATCACCGGCACGTACCCCTGCGCGAGAAGATTTCGCAGGTCCATGAGAACTTCCATGTGTCCCGCAAGGAAGCTGGCCGGAATCGGTTGCCGGATGAAGAGGTTCAAGTAAGCATCGGACTGGCCCGCCGAACTATCGAACAGATCAACCGCCGTCAACGCGTGGCCGCCCGCGTAACGGTAGGAGGCGATCCAGCGCGTCTTCGCCTTGGGCACAGTTCCGCTGAACTTCGCTGCGATAGCCTGATGCCGCTCCGTGCGAATCCACTCCCGTGCGTCCTGTAGTTGAACATCGGGACGTGACAGGTCGAGCGCGCCTCCGTAGGCATAATCGAGGGTCGCCGTAAGATCGGACAACAGCTTCCGCTGCAGCACTACCCGCATCCCACGCGTCTCGTAATCGTTCCCCCGATAGCTGAAAGTACTGGAGTACACATCGGGCAGCACGTCACCCGATTCGGCCGACACTTCGCCTAAGCCAGCAAGCGCCGGATCGATGATGCGGTCCGAGTAGAACGCGATCTGCATGTTGTTCTTGCCGACGCGCTGGGAGATCGATACTTCCTGATGACGGGCCCGTTCTGCCGCCGGAGAAAAATCCGCTATGCTCATCCGCGGCGCGATTTCGCTCAGGTCCGACGAAGCCGACTCGAAACGATCGTCGCCTGCGCGATCATCGCCCAAACGATTCTCCAGTCGCGTACTCGGGACTGAACTCGCATATTGAAATTCCAGCACGGTGTTTGGCGTGATGTGCAGATCGGCCGATCCGAACGGCTTGAAGGCGTGTACCCGCCCCATAAACTGGATCGTTTGCAATTCACTGCCGAGCTTCATCTCCAGCTTATTGCCCAGAACGATCCGATCCGAACTGGTCACCGACAGCGCCTGCAGCGTGGCGCTGGGCATGGTGTTCAGGTCAGGCGAATTCAGTCTGAGGGCCGTAATCGCCACCGAAGGTTCGAAAACGCCGTTGAAACGGTTGGTGTAGGTCGTTCGCAACACCGCCGCCGGGATGCGCTGGCCGCCGGCTCCATAGCCGACGTTGCCGTTCAGTCGCAGGGTGCCGCTCGATAACAGGGAATGCTCCACGGCAAAGCCGGCACTCATATCCGGACTGCCGAAACCCTGTCCGGGCGATCCGGCCAGGAAGGTCAAAGTGCCTTTCAAGTCGCGGTCGGCGGCGGACTCTCCGCTCTGCGCAACCACGGTACTGCCATCTTCAAGCACCCGCAGGATGGGCCGGTTAGCGACCGAGCGCAGCGTCCACTTCCAGTCATCATCGTCCACCGGACTCCGCAACGGAACCAGCTGGATGGCCTCGAACAGCGTGGTCAACGTGACATTCACCATCAGCTTCGCGCCCGCGCGCACGCCGATTTTCTCGCGCAGCGTCGGGAGGAACGAAGGCGCGCTCACCTTGACGCTGTACGTTCCGGGCAGCAGAGTCGCGACGGAGTAGAAGCCACGATCGTCGGTGAATACTTTCAGCGTCTGTAGCGCCTGGGCGGCCGAACCGAGTATTTCCACCGCCGCACCCATTTGCGGCGCGCCGCTCCCATCGCGAACATATCCAGATATCGCACCCGAGATTGCACCGGAGACAGTTCCGGACCAGGCCGGAAGAGCCATGCTCACGACGACTATGAGGAACCCGAGCTTTCGGAACATCTCGCCCTCCACCTCTTGGGAACCAGGCAGCCGCTTACTCCACGGCAAAGGTCGCCGTCGGATCCACCGTCTGCTTGGAAAGGTTGTCGTTCACTTTGATCTCGATCTTATACAGACCCGCCGGCAGGTTCGCGGCGGAAAGCGTCTTCTGCAACGTGACCTGATCGCCCACATTACCCATCGTGTCCGTCGACTCTACGGTATGGATGACGGCCTTGTTGTTGGCGTCGGTCACATTGTACTCGATCGTGGCCGAAGGCTTGTGGGTCTTTTCGTCTACGCTGAGATTGTAAACCTGCATCCAGAAATTCAGTTTCTGATTGCGCTTGAACAAGATGGGCTTGCCATCGGAAGGCGCCACGCGCGGCCGCACCTTTGTGGTCCCGATCACGAAATTGCCCGTGCCTACGTTCTTGGTCGCCACCTGTTCCATCTGATCGGCGATGATGAGCGTTGAACTGCTCAACTTGTCCTCGCTGAAGTCCGGGATCTGGATCGCATGGCTCCAGGTCCCGGTGCGATCTCCGTTCACGTCCTTAACGACGATGTCCAGACGGTAGCGATTTTGGCTGATGCGCAACGGCAACGCTTTCCAGTACACCGAAGCATTCTCGGCCGTCTTCGGCAGCAACTCCACCGGCACATCGACCTGCACTGTGTCCTCGAAGGTTTGTACGATCTTGCCCGTCAGCGTCGTCACGCGCCCGAAGATATTGACCGTGCCGCGCTCCACCCCGTCCTTGTTCTGGAACGTGACGTCGCGGTTCTTGATCTGAATCGTGACTGGAACCAGCACGGTGTCGCTGGTGACCTTCACGAAGTCCGCTCGCACATCAAAGGGCATCAGGTTGACGGTGATCTTGTGCCTGACTACTTCTTCCAGGTCCTTGAACTTTATGGCCGGAGCCGCCTGCAGTTTGGCAAACTGTTCCAGGCGGTCGAATTGTTTGGTCTGCTGATCATTATTGAACGGCGAAGCGCCCAGTTGCTCGATACCGCCATTGGTGAAACGGCTCGCCTTGCTCGACATGCCCATTTGCTCGTACAACGTCAGGCCGGCATTCGGGGTGTACTTCAAGGCGTCTTTTTCCGACCGGTCCATCGTCATGTGATAGTCGCCGCACATGCAGGTATCGACGAACTCGATCATCACTTCCTGCCCAATCCCTTCCAGGTAGCGATAGCGCCAGGTTTCAAACGGGAAGGTTGAGGTCTCGCCTCCGCCTTCGTCCATGGGTCGCTCGTAGCTGCCGCCGGAGGGGTGGGAATCAATTTCATCCGCCGGACCAAACACGATGTAAGTGCGGCCGCGGTCGGACTTCCAACCGGGGATGCCGGCCGCATAGTGCTCGTTGGCATACGCGATACGCCGGTAGTGCTCTTCTTTAAACTCGTTTTCTTCGGTGTCCGGGGTAGGATCGCGGCGTTGCCAGAAGGCCTCAATGAACTGGTCGCGCTCTTCGTCGTTCGAGAGCTGCATGAAGGCGGATTTCTCTTCGTCGGTGATAATCCAGCGCACATCCTCGTCCAGCCATTTCCGATAAGTCTTGCTCAACTCCTGACGAAGCGCTTTGGCATTGGCCTTCCGTTGCTTTTCCGGGACAGGGCGCTTTAGCGGATCTATCTGGCTTCCCTGGGCGGCCGCCCCTTTGTCATCGGAACCCTTCGCGTCCTTATCCTGTGCCAGGGCGGCGACGGCGGCAAAACCCGGTGCCATTACACCAGCCAGCACACCAATCAAGCAACGATTTCGAAAACTTGCGGAGAACATAGAAGGGCCTACCTCACCAGAGACTCAGCTGCTCAATTCTATGTTCATTGGATACAACATGGCAAGAAGAAGTGGCCTGTCAGGAAAAGATTTCCTGCGCGGAGCCTTTCTCCTAAATCCCTTAAGAATCCGCGTTTTGCGGTCAAGCGGCCGGTCGAACCTCGAACAACGTCGAACAATGACCGCAGACCGCTTTGCAGCCCAACCAGCCGAACGCTCGCCACGTTATAATCAATTGCGCCGCTGGTCTCCCTCCGTAAGCCAACCGGAGCGACAGAATGGGAGACTAGTTTCGCGCGGACCAGGGAACTTTCCCGCTCGTCTGAACGTAACTGTTGATGCGCAACCACGGTGCGCTTTCGCCGTTCTATAACCAGAACGCGGCAGGACCGGTAGTAAGCACTTAATCATGAAACCTTCGCTATGAAGACCTGGAAGAAAGTATTGATCGGAGTTGGCGCGGCCCTGGTGCTCGGCATCATCGTCGCCGTCACTGTTTACCAGAGCCGGAAAAACCTGGTGACGGTGCAGAGCGGGAAAGTGCAAAAACAGAACCTCGCCTCGGTGGTCAGTGCTTCCGGTGAAATCAAGCCAAAGACCTACGTAAACATCGGAGCCAACGCCTTCGGCAAGATCATCAAGCTTCACGTCAAGGAAGGCGATCGCGTGAAGAAGGGACAGTTGCTGGCGCAGCTTGAGAACGTGCAGTCCTCGGCCGACGTCAACGCCACTCGCGCTTCGGTGCAGGCGGCTGAAACCGACGCCGTCGCCGGCGATGCCGCCTTAAAGACCTCGCTCGCAGACCTGAACCGCGCCAAGTCCGACGCCGCCCACGCCAAGCTCGACTGGGACCGCGCCCAGGGCCTGTACAAAGCCGCCCTCATTGCCAAGCAGGATTACGACGTCAAGAAAGCTGCCTGGGAGTCGGCCGATGCCGGTCTAGCTCAAGCCGAAGCTCGCGTGGCCCAGGCCAAGGCGCAAAAAGACTCGATGGACAAGCACATCACGCAGAATCAGGCGAACCTGACTCGGGTTTCCGACGTGCTGCAAAAGACCACATACGAAGCGCCCTTTGACGGCGTAATCACCAATCTTCCCGTGCGCGAAGGCGAGACCGTGGTGATCGGGATCCAGAATTCACCCGGCAGCACGCTGATGACGATTGCCGACATGTCCGTGATCACGTCCGAGGTCAAGGTAGACGAGACCGACATCGTCAACGTGCATCTCGGCCAACCCGCGGACGTAACCATCGACGCGATCCCGCACAAGGTCTTTCACGGCATCGTCAGCGAAATCGGGGACAACGCCATCGTACGCTCGACCGGCGTCGCTACTTCCCAGGCCACCTCGACCAGCCAGGAAGCGAAGGACTTTAAAGTCGTTGTGACCCTCACCGATCCCCCGGCGGATCTGCGCCCAGGTCTTTCCTCGACCGCCAAGATCACGACCGCAACCCGCAGCAGCGTACTGAGCATTCCCATTCAGGCGCTCACCGTCCGCACTCAGGCAGATCTCGTGCCCAAGGATAAAGACTTGGGGAAAGGCAGCAGTAATGTCCAGGCCGCCAGCGCCCCCGTGGACGCCTCGAAGCTGAAGGAGGAAATCCAGGGCGTGTTCGTGATCCGCAACAAGAAAGCCGAATTCGTTCCCGTGGATACTGGCATCAGCGGCACCACCGATATCGAGGTCACCAAGGGCGTGCAAGAGGGTGACGAAGTGATCACCGGAAGCTATAAGGTTTTGCGTACCCTGAAGCCGGGAACGAGTGTCAAAATAGATAACTCGGCCCCGAAAAAAGAAGACGAAAGCTAGTTAATGGAGAAACGGGCGTCTCGCCCGTCCCGCCGGGGACGCCCGGCGCTCCACTAACCTCTAACGAGATAGAACGTCCAACATAGAACGGCCATAGGAGCGTGCGTGCCCGAGCCCGATCCGGATAAGGAGAGCAAGATGGCGACTGCCGAGGTACTTCCAATCGATAAGCCGGCGAATTGGGCTGCGCCCAACTCCTACATGATCTCAACCGACGATCTGTGGAAGACCTACGATATGGGCTCGGAACAGGTGCATGCGCTTCGCGGCATCAACCTGCGCATCCAGCGCAACGAATACGTTGCCATCATGGGCCCATCCGGCTCCGGCAAGTCCACGCTGATGAACCTGATCGGCTGCCTCGACTCGCCTTCCAAAGGTCAATACTGGCTCAACCAGCAACTGGTCAGCGATCTCGACGACGACGAACTGGCGCGCATCCGCAATAAGGAAATCGGGTTCGTCTTCCAGACTTTCAATCTCCTGGCCCGTGCCACGTCTCTGCACAACGTGGAGCTGCCGCTGATCTACGCTGGAGTTCCATCTGAAGAGCGCGCCGAGCGCGCCAAGGCCGCACTGACTTCGGTCGGCATGGAATCCCGCATGAGCCACAAGCCCAACGAACTCTCCGGCGGACAGCGCCAGCGCGTGGCCGTCGCCCGCGCTCTGGTCAATAAGCCGGCCATCATCCTCGCCGACGAACCGACCGGCAATCTCGACTCACAAACCGGCAATGAGATCATGGCGCTGTTCGATCGCTTGCACTCGGAAGGTAATACGATCGTCCTCGTGACGCATGAACACGACATCGCCGAGTACGCGCACCGTATCGTCTCCATCAGGGACGGCGTGGTCGAGAAAGACGAAACCAAGCGGTAAGTTTTCTGGCAAGCCCGTGCAGGGACAGCTGTCCGCATGAGCGCTAGCTTAAGGCGGGAATTCGTTTGGGGTGGGGGCCGCCAACTGGCACCCGTCCGGAATCCGCTGGCTCCGAGCGGACAGTTCCAATTCTCCAGAAGTCGACTACTGGCCCAGAAAACTTCCGGCTAGCTCGTAAAATCCAAGCCCGACCGTTCAATTCCAGCGGGCACGACACAAAGACTAATCTCGTGATCCTCGATGCCCCTGGGCGTAAGGAACGGTTACGGTGGTCGCCGCCGAACCGCGGTTGCCGGCGAAATCCTTGGCGCTGACACTGATCATGTACTGTCGCCCGTCCGTGTCGTTTCCATTTCGTGACGCCTGGAGTGAGACTGTGAATGAGTAGCTTCCCCCAGGCCCCAAGGTTACGGGCCCGCTCGGATGAACCCTTCCATATTCGTCCACCACCGCAAAAGCGGCCGTGCTGGGGTTGACCCCTGACAAGTTATCCGTGATTGTGCCGGAGACGGTGACAGCGACCATCTTGCCGTTGGGCGGCCAGATCGACGAGGGGCTGGCGGAGACGCTCACAGCCGGAGGCGTCAAGTCGATGTTCACCGGCTGGCTCACCAGCGAGCTGATGTTGCCGGCGTTGTCGAGTACACGCAGGTTCGCGGAGTTCATGCCCTCACCGCTGATTTGTGTCGAGGCACTGCTCCCTGCGACTACTGTTACCTGACCGCCGTTGATCCAGTAGCGGAGTTGTTGGACCCCGCTGCCGGAATCCGTGGCGCTCAGATTTACGGTAACCGGACTCGAGTTGATCCAGCCATTTCCGTTGGCGGAAGGGTTCGTGGTGATCGAACCCACCGGCGGTACGAGGTCCACATTCACCGGCGCAGGCAGCAGCACGACTCCGGTGTCGGCTGCGAGCGTAACGGCCACGTTGCCTCCGCTCACAGAGTACATGGCGCCGCTGATGGCATCCTGCAGTTGCGAGCCATCGCTGAACAGGCCGCCCACCGGGATGGTTGCTGCGTTGCTAGCCGGGCCGTTGTTCAGCGCGACCACCGCTGTTTCGTAGCCATTGAGCACACGAGCATAGGCGTAGGTGTTCGGCGCAGTGCCGGCCTCTTGCGTGTCGCCGGTCAAGAGCGTGACAAACGAACCATCCCGCAGCGCCGGATACTGCTTGCGCAAGTGCGCCAGCGTCGTGTAGTACGACTGCACGGCGCCATCCGGCGGTCCGTAGATGGTGGGATCGCCCGGCTGGTCGGTCCACGGATACGGCGGACGGGTATAGGGATCGCCTAGCGGCCCGTTGCTGCTGTTGGCCAGGGAAGGCGAGTTCACAGCGACCTCGTCGCCGTAGTACACCATCGGTGCACCGACGTACGTGAACTGGAACAGCGCCGCCAATTCAAGTCGCTGCTTGGCCCGGACCAGGCCAGTATCGCCGGTTTCAGTCATCACAAACAGGGCGCGATTCACGTCATGCGAATCCAGCAAGTTCAGCATCGCGGCCGTGGCCTGGGGAGGATAGTCGTCCCGGACAGCGCGTATAGCGTTGTCGAACTGGCTGGGCGTCAGACCCGGGATGTCATTCGTGCCGTTGTTATTGTCGTCGTGCCATTCGGCGTTTCGCACGAAGCCGGTGATGTTCTTGCGGAAGCGGTAGTTCATTACCGCGTCCATTTGGTCTCCTGCCAGCCACTGGCTGGCATTGGGCCAGATTTCGCCGATCAAGGGGCCGTTACTGTCGTAGGACTTTGCATAAGTGCGATAGTCGACCCACCAGGCATGGGGAAAGTTGCCATCGTCGGCAACATCAAAGCGCCATCCCGAGGCGCCCTGGCTGTACCAGTATTGAGTCACGTTACCGGGAGCGCGGTAGAAGAAGTCCTTCACCCCGCCCATCGTGTGGTTGAAGGTAGGGAGACTGTCGAGCCCGAACCATCCGATATAGTCACCAGTTTGGCAGGGTACATTGTTGTCGGTGAAGTTGAACCAGGTTCTCCACTGCGAGCCTAGCGACAGACAGGCACCGATATTGGGATCGGTGCCGCCATTGCGATCGTAGCGGTCGAAGTACATTCCGTCCGATGAGGCATGGTTGAACACGCCGTCGAGAATGAGTTGCATGCCGCGACGGCTCGTCGCAGTAGCAAGCGAGGCGAAAGCGGTATTTCCGCCGAGTGCCGGATCAATGTGGAGATAATTGTCCGTGTCGTAACGGTGGTACGAGCGCGCGGAGAAAATCGGGTTCATGTAGATGGTGTCCATGCCCAGCGACTGGATATAGTCCAATTCGTTTTGAATGCCGAGCAGGTCGCCACCGTAGAACTGGTTGCTGTACTGGCCGGAGCAGCCAGAGGTGGGACTGCGCGGATCGCAGATCTGGGTGTTCCACTGGCTATAGGTGAAAGCCTGCTGGCTCCCGTAGTAGGTCGGGCATCCCGTCGTCGCTCCCGGGCGGCAGTAGTCGTTGGTCAGGTCGCCATTTCGGAAGCGGTCAGGCAGGATGTGATACACGTTTGCGCTATGCAACCAGGCCGGCGTCGCGAAGGCCGGATTGTAGACCGTGATCTGGAATGAGGGGAACGGTTCCCCGTCGCTCGGAGCGCCGGTGCCATCTTTGTGGACGTTGTCGTTGTCATCCAAATAGTCGTCGCTGTACCAGCCGTTTGTCGTATTCCGGTTAATCTTGAACTTGTAGTAATAAACCGTGGTCGTGGAGGGCATCATCGGGGCCGCTTTCCAGACGTCATAGTCCGTCCCGTTGACGGTGATGTTCTGATCAAACGGCATTGCAGTATCGACCGGCCCCGTGGTTGTGCCCGACGCGGTGTCGAACAGGTAAGAGCGGAGCGTTAAACCCGAAATGCCGCTGGAGTGCAGCGTCCGAAAGCGCAGCGTAACCTGCGTGCTCTCGGGAACGGCACCTTCCTGATCGCGATAGAACGGGTCAAACGTATTGTGGTAGAAGCCGGCCTTATCGGCGGCGCTGAAACCCGCCGGCTGCTCCATCGAGAACGGTGGCGTGCTCGTCCCGTTACCCGTATTCACCACGGCGAAGTATTGCGTGGCTGTGGCACTGGTTCCGGCGAACCCTCCGATGTTGTTGTCGGTTGGGACCTGACCATAGATGTAACCGCCGCTAGAAGTCAGATACCCGAAGAATACAAAAGCAGAGGGTATTCCACCGCCACTCGTGATGGCGTTCCAGGGGATCGCCACCTCGCGGGTGTTTTGGTTATTGCCGTTGTCTGCATAGCTGCCGTAGTAGGAAACCGGCGAGGTCCATCCCCCGCCGCCGTCCGAGTTACGGTACTCGCGGTAATCGGTCTTCACATACGTCACGAATTTCGCGCGGAAGGGCAGCGACGCGAAATCGGTGCCATCGTAGTTGTTAAAACCCGTTAGATTTCCATCGGCGTTGCTGCAACAGGTGGGTGGATTCTGCGGATTACCCGCGATGTAAATCACCGCGGCTTCGCCAAGATTCGCGTTCACAATCCCGACGTAGAGATTCGTGGCATCCCATGTCATGTACCAGGTCTGGCCGGTGTTGCCGGCATTCGACAGCGAGTTATTCGATCCATATTCGCCCGGCGCAATGTAGCCATCAATGGTCGGGGTGTTCCACTGCGCCCGGACGGGCGCCGCAGCAAAAAACACGATCGTGAAGACGAGAGCAAGTCTGAACCCAGCACGCCGCATATCATCCTCGCAAATTGTTTGGCTATTGAACGGCGAGAAGTTCCCCGGAATTCCGTTTTGGTGCCCAACGGGCTCGAATTATATACCCGTCGAGGGATTCCAGCGTCCATTCTTGCAGGGCCGAAAACTGGTTAGCGCTGCGGCTTTGCACTCAAGACCGTGGCGGCGCTTCGCTCGCTGAACAGCACGGGACGCGGCTGTCGCTCAGTTGACTTCGCTTATTTTGGGAAACTGCGGTTATTCCTGCGGCGCGGACTCGGTGCTGACTTTCTCCAGATCCGGAGGAGTGGGCGTTGTATCGGCGGCCCCGGCCACAAAGAACTTATGGTCGTAAAGATTGCGGTACATGCGTCCTGCGATCTCAGCCGCTTTGGGCCCGAACGTAGGATGTCCGCCTTGCAGGAATACAACCGTCACAATGCGTCCGACGTCGGTATTAGCGTACGAGGCAAACCACCCGTAGCGCGTGCCGGCGCGCGAACATGTCCCGGTCTTGCCCAGGATCGATTCTTCGTTAAAGTTCAAATGCACGCTGCGCGCGGTGCCATACATGACAGCTCCGGCCATGCCGTCGGAGAGTTCAGGAATCACCGGCTCGATGTCGAGATGACGCTTGACCCGAGGCTGGAAGCTCGCGACTTCATCGGAACTATTCGGATGTTGCAGGTAATAGAGCGTGCCACCGTTTGAGATCGCCGTGACCAGCGCGCCCAGTTGCAGCGGAGTCATCGAGATGCCTTCGCCAAAAGAGCACATCTTGCCGACGCCGCCGAGTTTCGAAGAAATCTCCACTTCCGGATATGTCCCTAACTGCTCGCCCGGAATCTGGTACCCGGCGAGTTCGCCGAGTCCGAACTGGTGCGCGTAGTATTGCACCTTCTCGAAGCCCAGCTTGCGCCCGACCGCTTCGAAGTAGGCATTGTTCGAGTGCGCCAGCGCCTCCGTCAGATTCATGCGGCTGCGGCGCCCGAGCGGAACTTCCGTTCCCTCGTCGATCACGCCTTCGCTCAGTGCTGCCAGAGCCACGGAAAGCTTGATGGTCGAGCACGGCTGTGCGCCGCCCGAGAGTGCGAGTTTCTGGTTAACCATTGCGAGCACGCGTCCGCTGGTCGGCTCGATCGCGACCACGGTACCGTTCATATTTCCCAGGGCATCGATCGCAGCCTGACGAACCACGGGATCTTCGCCAGCCGTCACGTCACCTTCGGTAATATCGGATGCAAACGAACTGGTGCTGAAGCGCTCGTAATAATGATGCCGGCGATGAGTGGCATAACGCGAGCGTGGAGCCCGGCTCCGCGCCAGCGTTCGCATGCGCTTCTTCGCATGCTGATTCTCTGTAACCCCGCGAGCTTTTCTGTGCGGCGTAAGCGCGGGAGGGTTCACGCTGGCTGCGATGCCACTCGCTACCAGCAACATTGCCATTGCTAAGAAAAATGCGAGACGAACAAACCAGGCCCTAAACTTCACGTCACCCATCCCCGGTGGTACTCGGCCAATTTAATGCTTTAGCCAGTCCAGAACTTACCTAATCCATCTATCGGCCTAATGAACCTAATAAAATAGATGCAAGAACATCACCAATCGCCGCACCGAACGGCTACATCTCGTGCAACTATCCGATAGTAGGCGATTTACGCGCTTCGGCGCAATCACAAAGTATAAAGTTCCCCGCAACGGAATCTTGACGGTAACTATATGAATAAATTGCATTTAATGTCTCTTCCGTAGAGGGACACGCACTTCTGTAATCTGGGTGGCTTGTTACCTTGCGGTTTCTCGATTCTGCATCACTTTGCACATCCGTGCCGGTGTCAAGCCGAAGGGTCAGCAGGCTCCGATCCGCTCCATTGCCAAATCCTCGCCGCGCGCATCCCTGGACTGCGCGCTTTTCTGATATTTTTCTGACGACGTATCCTCGTAAACACAAACGTTTTGGAGGTCTGCTTGCAAACTACGCTCGTGATTATTTCTGTCGCGCTAGCTCTCGTCCCACTCTTCGCCGAGCCTCCCAAGCAGACGCTCGAAGCGAGACGAGACGAACTCAATCGTCTGCTCGCCGCTGAGTGGGAGTACACGCTGCGCACCCAGCCTGAACTTTCCACCCAGGTTGGAGACAATCGCTACAACGATCGCCTGAGCGATTTCTCCGACAAGGCAATCGCCGATGATCTCGAACACTCTCGGCAGGCGCTCACGCGCTTCGAGGCCATCGACGTCACCGGGTTTCCAGAGCAGGAAAAGCTAAACCGCGCACTGATGCTGCGCACCTTGCATGAAACGCTGGACAGCGCGCAATTCAAAGATTGGGAGATGCCGGCGACGCAGTTTGGCGGCATTCACCTGGGATACGCTTCGCTCTCCTTCGATTCCCCTTTCCGCAACGTGAAGGATTACGACGACTACGTCTCCCGCCTGCATCAACTCCCGCGCGTGCTCGAGCAGGCCATGGGACACATGCGCGACGGAATCCGCGACCATCGCATGCCGCCTAAGTATCTGCTCGAGAAAGTCTCGATTCAGGCGCAGCAGATTGCCGACGACCCGCTCGACAAAAGTCCCTTCACCGACCCGCTGCGGAAATTCCCCGACTCGATCTCCGAGTCGGAGCGGAAACCACTACGCGAAGGGATCGAAAGCGCGGTGAAGAACGAGGTCGCGCCCGCCTACGCGAAATTCGCCAAGTTCGTGCGCGACGACTACGCGCCTCACGGACGGCTCGATCCCGGCGTCTGGCCCCTCCCCGACGGAGAAGCGCGCTATCGCTTCGCCGTCCGTCATCAGACGACCACCGATTTCTCCGCCGATCAGATTCACCAGCTGGGCCTGAAGAGCGTGGCGCAAATTGAAACCCAGATGCTCGCCATCGCCAAGACCCAGGGATTCAGCGATCTGAAATCGTTCAACGAGCACATCCGCCAGGATCCGAAACTGCACGCCCAGTCCGGCCAGCAATTGCTTGACCTGTACACGCAGTATCACGACCAGATGAACCAGAAGCTGCCGCAACTATTCGGACGTCTGCCAAAGAACAGGCTGGCCGTCATCCCGATGGAATCGTTTCGCAGCGCCTCTGCTCCTCCCGCCGATTATTCGATCGGCGCCGGAGACGGCTCGCGCCCCGGACGCATCAACGTCAACGAGTACGCCCCCGAAAAAAGATTGCTGCTGAACGTCGAAGCCATCGCTTACCACGAAGGCGTTCCCGGACATCACCTGCAATTTTCGATCGCGCAGGAACTCACCGGCCTGCCGCCGTTCCGCAAATACAACCTCGATCTGAATGCGTATACCGAAGGGTGGGCCTTCTACTCCGAGCGCCTGGGAAAAGAAGTGGGCTTTTATCAGGACCCGTACAGCGACTACGGCCGCCTGCAAAATGAAATGTGGCGCGCCGTGCGTTGGGTGGTGGACACGGGGGTGCACTCCAAGCATTGGACGCGCCAGCAGATGGTTGACTTCTTCCACGAACACACCGCGATGGATGATGAGAACATCAACACTGAAGTGGACCGCTACATTGCGTGGCCGGCGCAAGCGCTTTCCTACAAGATGGGGCAGATGAAGATTCTCGAACTGCGAGCGCGAGCGCAGAAAGAGTTGGGACCGAAATTCGATCTCCGTGCCTTTCACGACGCGGTGCTCGATCAAGGCCCGCTGCCGCTCGACATGCTGGAAGCGAAGATCAACGAATGGATCGCAGCCCAGAAATGATCGATTCGACGCCCACCTGTCAAGACGGACCTTGCCCCGTCTCACTCCACGGCAGGAGACGCGGCAAGCTGCGTCTCTACCGCACGTTCTCTGCAGCTTCCCGATACGTCCCGAATTTCTTCGCAACCGGTTTCAGCGTCGGATAAAACTGCACAAAAACATGCTCGACTGCAGCGTGATCTTCGTGACAACTCCAGCACCCGGCCTTCGGATTTGCACTCGCGGATTTTGTGTCTTCGTCAAAATTGAAGTAGGCCCATTTGTCGGGAAAACGACTTTCGTCTTTCACCTCGACGCCGATCCCCATTGAATCGGTCTGGTAGTGTCCCGCTTTGTTGATCGAACCTTTACTCGTCGAATCCCGATCCTCCACCACGAACATCGTCTTGTCAGGCCACTTGCCGGACTTCATAAACTCCCGATAAGCCCACTGCGGCACGAAAACATTGGTGAACATTTCGTGACCGGCTTGCGCGCTGTAACTCATGCCAAGGCCGGAGGAGAGAAAGATCCACTCGCGATAATCGGCAGGTGGCAGCAGTCGATTGTCGCCGGCGTACTGCGGGAGTCCGGGCCCAGGATCGGGTGAAGCCGCCACAAGAATCGTGGCCGCCATACCGAGAACGACAACGATCAGAGAAGGCGGGATCATGCGACGCATGAAAATCTCCTTAGTATTCCGACTGCGACTCGATGAGAACGTTATCCCACGATACGCAATCGGGCAAGAAGGAGTTCGCAACTTTACGGCAGCCCACAATCACATTCGCGGCATGTTGTGCGGCCTCACCCACTACATCACGTCATTACGCTTCCGCAGAAACGCCGGAACATCAAGATCCTCCGCCTGATAGCTGGGAGGGGCAGACCGCATCGCATCGAGCGAAATCACCTCGCCATGCGACGCATTACCCGGTTCTCGAAACGCCACGGGCGCGGGATCTGACTCGAAGGCCGCTTCCGGCACGAAGACTGGCTCGGGCTCGGCCACCGGTTCGGGCTCGTCGAAGTGATTGCGCTGGCGCGAAGCCTCTCTCGATACGTCGCGCGAAAGCTCACGCGACAGAATGACCGGATCATCGTTCTGTCGGTGCCGCGAACGATGCATATCTTCTTCTTTAAATCCTGTCGCGATCACAGTGATCTTGACCGCGTCTTTCATCTTCTCGTCCAGAACCGCGCCGAAGATAATGTTGGCATCTTCGTGAGCGGCGCCCTGAATAATCGTGCAAGCCTGCTGCACTTCGGCGAGCTTCAGCGAATTCGATCCCGTGATGTTGATGAGAATTCCGCGGGCTCCGTCGATCGCGCCCGCCTCGAGCAGCGGCGACGCGATGGCGCGCTGCGCGGCTTCGACTGTGCGGTGCTCGCCGGCAGCGGTTGCCGTGCCCATCACCGCGTAGCCCATGCCCGCCATAATTGCCTTCACGTCGGCAAAGTCGCGATTGATGATGCCCGGGATAGTGATGATGTCGGAGATGCCCTGCACCCCCTGACGAAGAATATCGTCGGCGATCCGGAAGGACTCGAAGAATCCCGCGTTCTCGGCGACCGCGAGCAATTTTTCGTTGGGGATCACAATCGTGGTATCGACCGACTCCATGAGTTCAGAGATGCCGCGTTCCGCCTGCTGCATGCGGCGTTTGCCTTCAAAGGCAAACGGCTTGGTAACGACAGCGACGGTGAGCGCGCCCATTTCGCTGGCCAGCGAGGCGATGATCGGCGTCGCGCCTGTGCCGGTGCCGCCGCCGAGTCCGGCGGTGACGAAAACCATGTCAGCGCCTTCCAGGGCTTCGATGATTTTGTCGGAATCTTCCAGAGCGGCTTTACGGCCGATCTCGGGATTGGCGCCCGCGCCGAGTCCGTTGGTCAGCTTTACTCCGAGTTGAATCTTGGTCGCGGCGCGCGACATCCGCAAAGCCTGTAAGTCGGTGTTGGCCACAATGAATTCGATGTGTTCCATTCCCGAATCAATCATGCGATTGACCGCGTTGTTACCACCGCCGCCGACACCGATGACCTTGATACGAGCATCGTTGCGAGCTTCTTCGTTAAAGCAGATGCGGAGTCCGTTGTCTTCCACAATTCACCTCGTAAAATCAGTTGTCAGTTGTTGGTGGAGCGCCGGGCGTCCCCGCCCGGCCACCACAGTCCTAGGCGCCCTTCCCCGCGAACAGCGCCTTCATACGCGACCCAAATCCCGGCTCCTGCAACCCGCGCGCGAGCCGCGCCCGATGCCCGTAATACGCCATGCCCAGCACCGTCGCAAACTCCGGCTCAGCCAGAAACGATGGCATCTTCGCCATCGGCATTGGCCAAGCGAGACGCGCGGCTTTCCGCAGGATGGATTCCGCCACGTCCAGAATGCCGGGAAGGCGCGACGCCCCTCCGCTCAGCACGAATCCAGCGATGCAGTGCTCCAGAACGCCGGCGTGGCGCAGGTTATCGCGCAGCAACTCGAAAAGCTCGCTGGCACGCGGCCCAAGAATTTCGCCCGCCATGCGCTGCGGCATCATGCGCGATGGCCGATCTCCCACCGACGGCACCTCGACTTCATTGCCCTCGGGAATCAGCGTCGGCACCGCGTTGCCAAAGTTTTTCTTAAGCGTCTCCGCATCCGCCAGCCCCGTACACATGCCGACCGAAAGATCGCTGCTAAAGTGGTCGCCGCCGATCGGAATCACGGCCGTGTGCGCGACCGCACCCTGCTGAAAAACGATCAGATCGCACGAACCAGCCCCCAGATCGACGAGGCAGACGCCCAGTTCACGCTCGTCGGACCGCAACACGGAGTCCGCGCAAGCCAGCGGCTCAAAAATGGTGTCGTCCACGTGCACGCCCGCCCGGTTCACCGCAGTCACCAGGTTCTGCGTAGCGCTCGAAGAAGCGGTCACAATGTGTACCCGCACTTCGAGGCGCGTCGCCATCATGCCCGTGGGATCCTGCACCCCGGGCTGATCGTCGAGAATGAACTCCTGTGGCAGCAAATGCAGAATTTCGCGATCCCCCGGCAAAGGCACGGTGCGAGCTTTGTCCACCGCCTGGCGAATTTCCTCGCGCCCAATCTCCCGCGCCCTGGGGCCGAAAGGAATTCCGCCGTGGCTGTTCATCCCACGAATATGTGCGCCCGCAATCCCGATCAGCGCATGCTCGATCGGAATGCCGGCAACGTCTTCCGCATGCTCCACCGCTTTTTGAATGCTGCCAACGGCCTTGTCGAGTTCGGTGATCACGCCCTTGCGCAGGCCTCGCGACTCGCTGATGCCGTGCCCCCGATAACGCAATCCGTGCTCGCTCCGCTCCGCCACCAGAACTGCCGTCTTGGCGCTGCCTACATCAATGGCGGTAATGAAATTGGGCTCGTGGCTCGTCATAAATAATGATCGTTACTTCTTAATGATCGCTAGTTCTGCGGCGTCTCCTTCTGAATGCCAGCGCTCGGCTTCTTCTGGCCCGTGGCAACAGCGACCGGCGGCGCGGAACCGGCCGGATGTGATGCCGCGGTATTTTTGACGACTGCGGGTTTCACCGCCTTCACCGTCGTCTTCAGCGCGGCTTGATGCACTGGATCCTGTTTAACCGGAGCCTGTTTAGCCGGCGCTGGTTTGACAGGAAGATGATGAACGACCGCGCGATGAACTGCGGCTTTTGGCCCGGCTTTCACCTTGGGCTTCGCATCCTTCTTCGCCGGAATCGGCGGAACCGGATGCGTTACATATTTTTCGTAGTTCACGAGCGCCGCGGTCTTCACTCCCGCTGCCATCGCCGCTTTGGCCGCCGCTGGCGTCAAGGCCGGCTGCCGAGCCATCCCCTCAAGATCGGGATTCACAATGATCTGGCCGTCGTAGCGCAAGTCCACCGATTCGAGCTTGTCGAACTGCTGCCGCCACTGCTGCACATGCGTCACGTAGGTTTTGTAGCGTTGCAGATAGTTCCCCGAGCCGAGATGCACCAGCACTTCGCCGTTCGCATCCGCCGCCAGCACTTTGACGTCCTCGGTGTCGGTGAGATCCACTTCGCTCAATCCCTGGGAATAATGAGCGCCGCTGGAATCAAGTTCACGAACCAGCTCGTTGTAACTTTTCATCCGTGCCGCGCGGGTGGAGAGCGGCTCGCCGGCATTCATGCCCGCAATCACGGCAAACGAATATTTGTGCTTTCCGCCAGGACCAAGTTCCATCAGCGTGCCACCGGCATCGATCAGCGAAATGTGCGAGCCGACGCGAGCAAACGCCACCGGCGTGCGTTCATGAATCTCGATGCGCAGGCGATTCGGGACAAACCGCATCACGCTCGCCGATTCCACCCAGGGAATCTGCTCCAGTTGCAGTTTGCGTTGGGCCAGGGGGACGAAAAAAATGTTGCGGCCGATATCTTCGCCCATCACTTCCATGATGTGCGCGTGCGCGACGTGCTCAGCGCCGGCGACTTCGATCTGATCGCTCGAATCGACGCGAAAACGCCACGAGCGCTCCCCGTAACGATAGAAGCCCAATCCGGCCGCTCCGAGAATCGCAACAACCACAAGCGCCAAGGCGACCCACATCAACAGGTTGGCAGTCTTTTTGGGAAGTGAACCGCGCCGGACCGAGACTCGCTTTTGTCCGCGCAGAAATGGAGATTCCTGCTCCGCTTCGAGATCGACAAGCCGTGCGTCGTCGAAGGGCTCACGCTCGCGAGCCTCGTGCTGAGAAACGCCGGGAAGCGGATACAGCTCTTCCTGTATCGCGGGGGAACTTGATTTCCGCGCCACTCTCTGGAGTCAGTTGTCGACAGAAAACCGCTGAGCAAAATTACTATAACCGGTTTTCGCGAATTGAGACAGTGCCAAGTTGGTTCAGATGCTGGTGCAGCAATGCTCGCGTAGGGACAGCCGCCCCGGCTCTCCACCGAGCGAAGCTCGGCAGCCTGCCCGAGGCGATTTCCCGCAGAGACGGGGCTTGCCCCATCTAATTCCGCAACAGAAGACAAAACAATCCGAGAGTCTATCAGCGTCCAATGCTAGAACGAGTCCTCAACATCGGGCGAAACCTCCGCCAGCCTCATCCCCGCGTTTACAGCGATCCGCACCCCCGTCTTCGGACAGACCACCGCCACTCTTCGATCAACCGCGCGCGCGATCCTGAACCGCGAGCGCATGCGCAAACGAATCTGCTCGACCTCAGCGCGCTGCACTTCGGCCTGCGCACGAATGACGTCTGCCTGGCCGAGAACTCGGTCCCGAAGAAGCTCGGCCTCGTCCCGCACCTGATCTCGAAGCAACTCGTCCTGACCCTGCGCCATTTCCGCTCCGCCAGTGGCCGCGGACAGACCGTCCACCAGGAATCGCTCGCGGCTCGTCAGAACTCTCGCGACCGCCAGAGTTTGCTCCGCGCGTGTCGCCATCCTGCACAATGTGGAACCGGCATGTTCGGAAACCCGGTGCAGCGCCACAAAACGTCCATGCTGATATTCGCTATTCAGCCCAAGCGCGAATACTCCGAGGGCAATCCAGTAAGCAGCTTTATTCGTGTCCATGGTGTCCTCACCGTATGGACTTTGGACGTGCGGTGTAAAGAAAGGTCAACCGAACAAAGTGTTTTGTTGAGGACGCCACAAATTCCCGCAGCGACCGGGCTTGCCCGTCTCACTCCGCGGCGGAAGATGCGGCAAGCCGCGTCTCTACGCTGGTGATTGTTGCTTCGTACTCGCCAGCTTCTCCAGAATCATGGTACCCAGTTGCGAGACGCTCCCGGCGCCCAGCGTCAGAACCATGTCGCCAGGTTGGGCCAGAGCGGCAACCGCGGCCACGGCGTCCGAAAAAGAAGGAGCATACGCGACGCTCTCGATCCCGGCCGCGGCAATGCGCCCGGCGAGAGCTTCCGCAGTGATGCCCGCAATGGGCCTCTCGCTGGCTGGATAAATGTCGAGTAAGCAAAGCGTATCGGCGTCAGCGAAGGCGGTCGCGAACTCATCCATCAGATCGCGAGTGCGGGTAAAGCGGTGCGGCTGGAAAATCACATGCACGCGGCGAAATCCGCACTGGCGAGCCGCGGCCAGCGTGGCCCGAATTTCAGTCGGATGATGGCCATAGTCATCAATCACGCTAATGCCTGCGGACTTGCCTTTAAATTGGAAGCGGCGGTCCACACCGCGAAAATCGTCCAGCGCCGTGCGGATCTGCCCCGCCGGAATGTCGAGCGCCGTGCCCACCGCAATGGCAGCCGTAGCGTTCAGCACGTTGTGCGTGCCCGGAACGTGCAGCGTGAACTCTCCGAGATCCTTCTCCTTATAAGTAACCTGAAAGCGGATGAGCGGGCTGTGCTCGCCGGCCGCGAGCCCTAACCCATCTGATGACGAGCCCATGCGAATCAGAAAATCCGACCCGTGGGTGGTGCCGTACGTAGTCACCCGCCGATGGACGCGCGGCAGTAACCGCCGCAGCGTCAAGTCATCATTGCAGGCGACGACCACGCCGTAAAACGGAACGCGCTCCATGAATTCCAGAAACGTCCGGCGAACATCGCGCATGTCGCGATAGCAGTCCATGTGCTCGCGGTCAATATTTGTGACCACCGAGAGAATCGGCGAAAGCTTCAGGAACGACCGGTCACTTTCGTCCGCCTCGGCAACCAGATACTGCGACTTGCCGAGGCGAGCGTTCGACCCCATCGCATCCACGCGCCCTCCGACCACAACCGTCGGATCAAGCCCGCCCGCCGCCAGCACAGCCGCGACCATCGAAGTCGTAGTGGTCTTGCCATGCATCCCGGCAATCGCGATGCCGTACTTCAGCCGCATGAGTTCCGCCAGCATCTCAGCGCGCTGGATCACCGGAACATGCAACCGCCGAGCTTCGGAAACTTCGGGATTATCAAACGGGATCGCGGAACTGGTCACGACAACATCTGCGCCTGTGATATTGCCAGCAGCGTGACCTTCAAAAGTCGTCGCGCCCAAAGCAGCCAGCCGCTGCGTAACCGCCGAACTCCTCAGATCGGACCCGGAAATCTTGTACCCAAGATTCAGCAATACCTCGGCAATCCCGCTCATGCCGATGCCACCGATACCCACGAAATGAATTCGTTGAATCTTGGCGAACATGGAAACCAGGTTCCCGCCCAAATTTGAGGTATCAATGCTTAAACTAAGAGAGCTGATGTATGAGAGCCGATTTATAAGAGCTGATGATAGACGATTTGCCGTCTTCCCCTGTGCTTCCCTGTGCCACCCCTGTGTCCTCTGTGGTTAAGCTCTTCTCGGCGCCCTCAGTGTCTCGGCGGTGAAACGGTTCTACTCGCCATCAGCCAATCGCACCACCATCTCCGCAATTTCCTCAACCGCCTTAGGATGCGCCAAAGACCGAGCCGCCGAAGACATGCTCTGCAGCCGCCCCGAATCGCCGATCAGAGCCGCAATCGTCTCGACCAGATAAGCCGCGCCCAGATTACTTTCTTCGACCACCACTGCCGCACCCACTCGTTCCAGCGCCCGCGCATTCACATTCTGATGATCATCGGCTGCGGCCGGAAACGGCACGAAAATGGCCGGCTTGCCCGCCGCTGTAATCTCGCCAACCGTGCTGGCGCCCGAACGGCAGACCAGCAAATCAGCGCGCCCGAACGTCCCCGGCATATCGTCAATAAACTTGTGGACCTCGCCCGAAATTCCCGACCGTTGATAAGCGGCGAGCACGTTGTCATAGTCGCGCTGCCCCGTCTGATGAATGATGTGAATCCCAGGAATCTTATCGCCCAGCCCAGCCAGCGATTCCATCATCGCCTGATTGATAGCCCGTGCCCCCTGACTCCCCCCAAAGACCAGCAGAGTAGGCACACCGCCGGTCTTAGGAGGAATAGAAAAGAACGCCGAGCGCACCGGAACTCCCGTCACCCGGCAGTGCGGAAAATACTGACAAGTTTCTTCAAAGTGCACCGCCGCCGCGGAAACCCAGCGAGCGATCATTCGGTTAGCAAACCCCGGTACGACGTTAGGCTCAAAAGCCAGCGTAGGAAGCCGCCGCCGAATCGCCGCGACCATAGCCGGTCCCGAGGCGTATCCCCCGACCCCAATCACAACTTCAGGATCGAATTCAGAAAGCATCCGCGAAGAAGCCGCAATCGCGCGCGGCAGATCAAACATCGTCTTAGCCCGCGTCATCAGGCTGACATTCTTCAGCGCGCCGACCTGAATCAACTCCAGACGAAACCCCGCCTGCGGCACGAGTCGCGTCTCAATGCCGCGAGCCGTCCCGATAAAAAGAACCTCGGCGCCAAGTTGCGTCTTAAGCTGTTGAGCGACGGCCAGCGCCGGAATAACGTGCCCGCCAGTTCCTCCGCCCGCAATGATGATGCGCATGAATTCTTATCGCTGTTGGTGGTTGCTACGAATGTGGGCCAAACCTCGACTCTTCCCACGTCGTTACTCTTTCTGCGATCTTTCGGTTCAGTTCGGTTCGGAGGCCTATCCACGCCGCCAGGCTGTATCCGATGCCAGCGTATAAAGGAGCCGTGAAGTTCGTCTGAGCTCTCCCTCGCGCAATATCGGAGTTCGAACCAGCGATTGACAAAAACTCGTGCCAATTCCGAAAATCCGGAATCGTAAATCCGCCGCCAAAGTACTGGTGGAAAGCCGCAGAAAGTTGACCCTGCAAGACGGATGGAGATGGGAACATTCGAAACTTATAAGCAAGAATCACGGCGGGGAGAAGCCAGACGAACTGAGCGGCTTTGTGCCTGAATCTGGCATTGACTAAACCTGCGACAAAGCCCGGAATAAGGCTAAAAACGAAAAGGTGCGAGTATAGGTATTCAAATCTGCCCGAAGAAGAAGGATGTTGCAAAAGGGGAAGCAGGGTATCGCGTGTCCATCGAGCCAGTAAGCGTGTGCACACGTTCACGATCGCATACACCACAGCCAGATGGAAAAGGAACCAAAAAATCTGCCAGCCAACTCCCATCTGCCGCACTGGCCTCTCTTGCGCCAGAATGGGTCCTTCGGTTGCGTCCTCCATAGTGGTCGTGTTTATACGTCACGCGGCCCGTAAAGCGCAAGGGAGTGATAGCTCACTTCGCCATCGCCGCATAGTTCCTTCTCGCTTCCCGCAGCATCGAAATCACAGACTCCTTCTCGGCCTCCGTATTCCACGAGGTATCACTCCGTGCCCCCGCAATCAGCCGGTCAACCCACGCCACAAAATAAGCCGCATCCTCCGCACTACGCACCGGAGCACCCGCCACGCTGACATACACCGGGCTGGTCGTAGCATAAGGATACAAATCAAGAATCGGATACTCCGCCTTATCGCTGAAAGCCCGCAGAACGCACCACCCGCTAGCGTCAAGCGGGATCGACCCGTCGACGTGCGCCGACGTGCGGTTCCTATCGACCGCAAGCTCCCGCGTCACCTTCCCGTTGCAGACGATTTGCAGATGATCCACGGGGACAATCGACGACATCTCAGCCGAAAACTTCACTTCTTGCTTTTTGTCCAGACGCACTTCCCCGCCAATCGCCTGCCCGCCGAGCGAAAAATGCAGCAACGGCCCATTTGTCGCAAGCGTCCGCCCCGCCTTGATGGCCGCAAGCCACGATTCAATCTTCCGCGGACCCAGCTTCACTTCGGCATAGACCCGATTCAGCCCCACCGGCCCGCGCAGCGACGCATAGTTCCCCATGAAGTCCGTGCCCGCAGCCGTGGGCAACCGGAAACCGCAATTCAGCAGCTTGTACCAAACCTCAGCCGTCGACTTATGATCGGAAAATCCAAGTACCTCGATGTAATCCACCTTACCGAGCGCCACATCCACGGGTAACTCCGAAGTAAGAGGATCGTCCTTCAAATCAGGCACACTGTCGAAAGGATGCACATACCCCACCAACGCGCCCTGTTCATGCGCCATGTCGGCAACGTTCGCGTTCGCCGGATAAAGGCTGGCCGCCGCCGTATTCGGATAAGCCGCATATCCCGGAAGAATGAAATTCCGCTTCAGATTCAGCAAACCGAGATGTCCCCAATAACTGGTGTGAAACTCCTGCCCGTGCAGCAGCAGATGTTCCGCAGTCGAAGCCGGATCCGGTTGCGGCGAGAAATACGCCATGTCCGGAATGCGCTGTTCTTTGTTAACCACCAGGTCTTCCACGATCCCCAAATTCTCAGACGCGGCCTGCTCCACCAGATGCGCAGGAGTATTTAGGTACGTCCCGGCATAGTTCATGTGCACGTGAACATCGCCGCTCACCCAGGTCGACGTGGCATCCACTTTGTTAACCAGTGGTGCCAGCCGAACCGTGAGCTGCGCAGTACTATCGGCTTTCACCTCGACCTTTCGCTGCTCAAAATGATTTTCGAAGCCGCGCATAACATCCACTTCGACATGGCCAGCGGGCAGCTTGATTTCAGACGCGCCCGAAGTGTCGAAATAATGCGCTTCAAACGGCCGCTCCGCGCGATCAAAGCTATCGTCGGCGTACATCCACGCGTGATCGGGAGCGTACGCCAGTCCATCAGCGCCGGTTACGAAAACTCGCGCCGCCATCGGATTTCCGCGAGCATCGACCACGCGCAGTGAAATTCGCCCCATTGGCCTCAAATATTTCCGATCGCGCGCCACCACCTCCGTCTGCTCCCCGCCCGGAATCGTCTGCACCCACAGCGAAGTATTCCCATTTCTATTGGAGACGAACGCAATCTTCGACCCATCTGGCGACCACCGCGGACCTACGTTGTCAAAAGCGCCGTAAGAAATCGGGAACGCATCCCCGCCCGCCGCCGGCATTAGCCAAAGTTGATGCCAGGCCTGCCCCAGATACGACGCATACACCATGCGCTTGCCGTCCGGCGAAAAATCCGGGCGCGCCTTCCAGTTCGTCTCTTCGTAATGAATCTCTTTGTAGTGGGCATCGGCGTAATGAGCATCAGCCGCCTCGGCGCCCGGCTCCGCCTTGACCTTCCAGAATCCCCCCGTGCCGTGAATGTGTCCCCGATTCGAGACAAAAAGAATTTCCGATCCATCCCGCGTCCACACTGGACTGATCTCGTGGTCCACCTGGCTGTAGTAATAACGAGGCAGCGAGCTGACACTCTCCGGAGTAAGTTGCCGCACGTCGCTGAGTAATCCGTCTTCGAAGCGGCCCACAAAGATATGAAAGTGACCCTTATAGGACGTCGATACAAACGCCAACTGCTTCCCCTCTGGCGAGAATCGCGGCTCGACATTCACCGCGCCCCCGGACGTCATCTTCCGCGTCCGCCCATCCCGCATATCCAGCGACCACAACTCGACAGCGTCGTGATCGTAGCGTACAAACACCACCCAGCGCTGATCGGAAGACCAATCTGGCTGATAGTCGTAACCCGGACCGGCGGTAAGCTGCTCCGCCTTCGTGCTGCCCAGTTCCTGCCGCCACAGCGAGCCCGCCATCGAGTAAACCAGGCTGCGCGAATCCGGAGACCAGGCCGCCGCGCTCGGCCCCGTAGTCAACTGCGGCAGATACATTTCCCTGAAGTAATAAGGATGCGGCAGATCAATCTGCTTCAGCACAGCCTCACGCTGCGCAAGACAGCCAAGCACGGACATGAACAAAAAAAGGCCGACAAGTTGAACCTTAAACAAGAGTCCTCCACTTTGTAACAACACGAATTCCGCAACGCAGCAGCGCGCCAATCTAGTTGGCCCTTCGAATCACTGGCAGCAGAATCTGCGACGGATGTTCAGTGTCGTGATACACCCGGATCCCAGCTTTTTTCATCTCCGCACTGTCAACCTCTGATTTACCGCTCTGCAAATTGCGCGAGAAATTCGGATAAAAGCTGCCCGAGATCTGCACCCGCACGCGGTGTCCCTTCAAGAACACGTTGCTGGTGATTAGATTAGTAAGGTCGAGTTCATAGACTTTCCCCGGTTCCAGCCACTGACGTCCACGAGCCAGATCGCGATAGCTGGCTCGCAAAACGTCCAGCCCTGGACTCATCAAGTTCAATGCCGTCCCATCCGGAGAGACATCCTCAAGGCGTACCCACAAGTCCAGGTCGCGACACTCGCACGACACAAACATGTGCCCGTAAATCGGCCCAGTCACCTCCATATCCTTCTCCATGACCGGTGAATCGAATGTCAAAACATCCGTACGCTCGGCGAGTTTGCGATAGTCGTGCGCACCGGAAGATTCATATTCATTCACCACCGGATTGGCTGGATCGGAAACGAACTCGCTGAAGCTTTCCGCGCCTCCAGCAGGTTTCGCAGCCAGTTTGCCGACCCGCTCTCCAGTTGCCGCAGGCGCAAGGAAGAACTGAGTTCTCCGACCCGGCGGCGGCCATACATCCGAGTCGCGCCATTGATTCGCACCCATCACGAAATAGCGCACGGGCTTTTCGCGCTCGACGCCATTCTCGATGCCTTTGAGATAGCGATCCATCCAGCTCAGCACCACATTGTCATAATCGATTGCAGCCGACGGTCCAAACTCTCGCGCGCCCGACTTTGTCTTGCCCGTGCTGTCCACCCCATGCACCCACGGACCGAGTAACAAATACGTTCGCGCATCTTTCTCCCCCACACGCGCCTTGAGCAAGCCAGCATAGTTCGTGGTCGCACCTTCCGGTCCATAGTTGTCGTCGTACCACCCCGACAAATTCAGAACGGCTGCATGCGCACGGTCGTACTTGTTCCGCAGTTCACTCCAATCCCACCACGGATCTTCCGCCGGATGTCGCAACCAATCGAAGTAAAACGGCGCGACCTGCTGGAACTGCGGCACGTCCATCAACGGCCGGGCGTTCAGCATCTTCGCTCCCTCAACCCTCCATGCAGTGAGAGCCTCTTGATACGTGCGCGGGCCGAGAAGATTCTTCTTCACCCGAGTGTCCCAGGCAATGTTGTCCCAGATCCATTCCATCCACGACATGTCCCACGTGCCGCCGGCGTAGAAGAAGTTCTGCGGCGTCGAGAACGTCATTGCCGGTACCATCGCCTTCAAGTGCGGAGGATTCTCCATCGCTGCCAGCCACTGCACAGCCCCCGGATAGGAAAGTCCAAACGTACCCACCGCTCTGTTCGACCACGGCTGACCGGCAGCCCACTCGATGGTGTCATAGCCGTCGCGGCCTTCGTTTTCGTAGGGGCGGAAGTCTCCGTCCGAATGGTAGCGCCCGCGCACGTCCACGATCACCACCGCGTAACCGCGTTCTACCGCATGCTGGAAGGTCGTGTACTCCTGTTGCGCCGCGTCCTTCCCATAGGGAGTCCGATAGACCAACACCGGGAACTTGCCCGCCCTCGCCGGACGCAAAACATCCGCGCGCAGCACAATCCCGTCACGCATCGGTACCGCCACGTTGTTTTCAACCGTGAAGTGCTGGGGTGCAGTTTGCGACTCTTGAGCAGCCAGCAAAGAAGCGCTGCACAGGAGTAGAACCGCGGTCAAGGATTTCATTCGCGGAGAGGGTATCACAGCGCGCGAAGCCTCAATCGTCAGGCCTTAACACGAGCCCCTCTCCGAGCCCAAAGCCAATTCAGCAAAGCCGCCCCAACCGTCGCCGCCAGGATCAGCGACTTACTCAAATCCACCTGCGTCGCCAGCACTACCACAATCCCGATCCCCAGCACGGCCAGCAGTTGGCCCCCAGGCAACCGGAAACCCGCCGCCTGCGGCTGTTTTCGCCGCAAAGCAATCAAAGCCGCGCAAACCACTGCGTAGTAAAACAGCCGGGCAACCACCGACAGCGTTACATTCCACGCAAAACTCCCCGAGATTGCCAATCCCCACACGGCCGCCGCATAGAACAGAATCGAAAACCAGGGCGTGTGAAATCTGCGGCTCACCGCGGCAAACACTTGTGGCAGATCGCCACCTTTGGCGAGAGCGAACGTGACGCGTGGCATTCCCAGCATCTTGGCGCCCAGATAACCGTACACCGAAACCAGCGCCCCAATCGCAACCAACTCCGCTCCCCGATTGCCCATCGTGATGCGGGCTACCTCGGCCAGCGGACGATCCGTCGTCGCTCCGGGCCCCAGCACTCCCACCACCACCCATTGCACCATCGCATAAATCCCCGTGCAGGCAATCAGGGCGGCAAACAGCGCGAAAGCCGCGTCCCGCCCCGGATTCTTCGCCTCGCTCATGGGCGCCAGCGCAGACTCAAATCCACCATAAGCAAAGATCAGCAGAACCATCGCCTTCATCCACACGCTCGCCGGCATCGGCACCGCCGCGCCCCACGGCGCCGGATGGATGATCGTCACCGCAGCTCCCGCCGACACCACCATCAACAGCGGCAGAATTTTTGCCACCGTGAATACGTTGCTCACCGCCGTGCCCTGCCGCGCGCCCCGAGCGTTTATGAGCGCCAGCAGTCCCACCAATACCGTCAGGATGACAAAACGCGGCCAGGGTTCTTTCGCCGCCGGCCAGAATTCCGCCAGATAAATGACAAACAAATTAGCATTCGCCGCCGGAGCCGCCGTCTGCGCCAGGTACAGCATCCAGCCCACCAGAATTCCCGTCAGACGTCCGAATGCCGTGCGCGCGTACAGGTAAGGTCCGCCCGCCTCGGAAAATTGCGAGGCCACCTCGGCAAAGCAGGCCATGATCACGCCCATCGCAGCCCCCGCAATCAACACGGCCACTATGCTGCCTTTGCCGAGAAGTCCAGCCACCGTGGCCGGCAACCCAAAAACACCACTCCCGATAATCGAATTCACCGCCAGTGCAGCCAGACTCCAACGGCCAATGGCCCGCACCAGGCCAGTTTGCGGTGATGTCATCGCGAAACCGTTTGTATCACACCCAACCCTCGCCATGGATTAAACTTCTTCACGGGCGTAACTGCGATTATGCCTATAACAATCCGAGACTGTCCTCCAGGAGCATACTAACTCCGTGGCTGCATCCATCTCCGATATCCGGCTTCTGCTGAAAGTCAAATCCTTGCCCAAGTCGTCCGACTCCCGGCGCGTCTTTATCACGGGAGGAACCGGCTACGTCGGCACCGGCCTGATTCCCATTCTTCTGGAACGTGGACATCGGGTTCGCGTTCTGGTCCGTCCCGGCTCGAAAGCCAAGCTGCCCGCCGAATGCGAAGTCGTCTCCGGCAATGCGCTCGACGCCAACACCTACCGCCAACTTATTCGCCCCGCCGAAGCCTTCATCCACTTAGTCGGAGTCCCTCACCCATCTCCAGCGAAAGCCGCCGAGTTTCGCGCCATTGACCTGCTCTCCGCCCGCGAGGCGATCAACGCTTGCGCCGAGCTCGGCATGCATCATTTCATCTATCTCAGTGTCGCCCACCCCGCTCCATTCCGAATGATGAAGGACTACATCGCCGTGCGCGCCGAGTGCGAACAGATGATCCAGGAACGGCATCTCAATTCCACCATCCTCCGCCCCTGGTACGTGCTCGGACCGGGACACCGCTGGCCCTACGTGCTGCTGCCCTTCTACAAAGTGTGCGAGTGGCTCCCGTTCACCCGAGCCGGCGCCCTGCGCCTCGGTTTGGTTACCTTTGACCAACTGATCCTCGCCGTGGTCGAAGCCGTGGAAACCACCGTCCAGGGCACTCGCATCGTCGGCGTCCCCGAAATCCGCGCCGCCGGACTGCAACTCTCCCGTGAAGTAACCCGCAAGACCGCCTGAAAATGACGCTTGAACAAGATCGCTTGAAACTCACGCCTGAAATCACCTGCCCCGCGCCCTTTTCGACCTAAGGTAACTTCAATTACCGAAGCTCATGCACACGGGGAATCTTTCCGCCTCTGCTCCGAGGTGCGATCTTGATTAGAACGCATTGGTCGGGAAAAGCTTGGTCAGGACGGAAAGGACCATATGGATCGCGAGAACCGGGAAAGCATGGAAGAGATTCGGCTCCGCATTTTGCGCATTACCGACGATCTGCGCGTGATCCAGCGCGAACTCAACTGCGCCGCTATGCAGGCCCCCACCGACCCCGAACTCATGGAAGCTCTCGCCGATCCGCCCGAGATGGAATCCATCCAGACGCTCAAGTCCGCCCTCGACCAGATGCGCCACTTCCTCTGGTTCTACATGCAGGTCGTCACCAGCGATTCCGAAATGGGTGAGAAGTTCCGCCAGACTCTGCGCCAGGACGCCCCCGTGCGCGCCCCCGAAATGGAGCAGCAGTTCCAAAGCGCCAGTGACGCCATCATGCTCCGCTATCTGGCCGACAGCAAGTTCCGCAAACCCAACTAAGCTAGTGGAGCGACGGGCGTCTCGCCCGTCCAAGCTTCCGTAGGGACAGCCGCCCCGGCTGTCCAAGCCGAGCGTAGCTCGGCTCCGCCGGTGAGCCCGCCCCCATTCCACAGCCGTTGTCCCTCAAGTAAAATGCAGCCGTTGCCAACTTCTCCGCAGATCCGCACCGCCGAAGCTTCCGATGCGCCCGCAATCGCGCACCTCGTGAATGCTGCCTTTCGCTCCGAGCATTTCTTCATCGACGCCGATCGCACCGACCCTCAGAAAGTCAGGACTCTCCTCGAAAAAGGGAAATTCCTCATGCTGTTCGAAGAGGATGTGCTGGCCGGTTGCGTTTATATCGAACTGCGCGGCGAACGAGGTTACTTCGGGTTGTTGGCAGTCGAACCGCAACGTCAGCGCTCCGGAATCGGCGCTCGCCTGATCGCCGCCGCCGAGCAGCAATGCCGCTCCGCCGGATGCCGATTCATGGACCTCACCTTCGTGAATGTTCGTCAGGAATTGCCCGCCTACTACCAGCGCTTCGGATATGTCGAGAATGGAATCCTACCCTTCCCGGCAGATCAGGTCGCCAAGATCCCCGTACACCTGGTCAGAATGTCGAAGCCCCTGTAAACCCGAGCCCGTAGAGACGGGGCTTGCCCCGTCTCCGCATTTGCCACAAAATCCTCAAAAAAAAGGCGCGCCGAAGCGCGCCCAACTTTCAGGAGTAACAAAAACAAAGCAGATCAGCAGCAAAATGGAGCCAGACAAACTCAATCTCCGCCCAAGCTCAGCGTCCAAAGCCCGCCGACTGCATCGACTGCCGCGAGATGTCCGCCGTTGACGCAATACCCTGCATCCGCAGCTTGAACTCATCCGCGTTCGACGCGCTCTCGAGCGCAGTCTCGTAATTCACCAGCCCCGCCTGGAACAAGTCCCAGAGCGACTGGTCAAACGTCTGCATGCCGTACTGCGATGTGCCAGCCGAAATCGCTTCGCGGATCGAGCGGGTCTTTTCCGGCACCAGAATGCATTCCCGGATATACGAGGTCGTAACCATGACTTCGACCGCTGGCACTCGGCCCTCGGAATCAGACCGCCGCACCAGTCGCTGGCTGACAATGGCGCGCAATACCGCCGCCAACTGCAACCGAATCTGTTTCTGCTCCGGCGGCGGAAAAATCGCGATGATGCGGTTGACGCTTTCTACCGCATCTAGGGTGTGCAGCGTGGAGAAAACCATGTGCCCGGTTTCGGCCGCGTGCAGCGCCGTCCCAATTGTTTCCAGATCGCGCATTTCGCCGACCAGAATCACGTCCGGATCCTGACGCAGAGAAGCGCGCAGCGCCGCCGAGAACGATGGCGTATCCACCTCCACCTCGCGCTGGTTCACATAGCCTTTCTTGTCGCGATGCAGAAATTCGATGGGGTCTTCGATCGTGATGATGTGCTCGGCGCGCGTCGAGTTGATGCGGTCCACCATGGCGGCCAGCGTCGTCGACTTGCCCGAGCCCGTCACCCCGGTCACCAGCACCAGACCGCGCGGCATGTCGCAGATCTGCTCAACCACTTTCGGCAAAAACAGCTCGTCGAGCGCGCGAATCTTCGTCGGAATGACGCGCAACACCAATCCCACGTTGCCGCGCTGCTGAAACACGTTCACACGGAAGCGTCCCAGGCCCGCAACGCCGTACGCCATGTCGATTTCCGTGGTCTCTTTGAATTTCTGCTTTTGCCGCGCCGACATCATGCTGAACGCCATGTTCAACATGTCTTCAGCAGACACGCGCGCCTGCTCGGTCAGAGGCAACAGATCGCCATCAATGCGCAGGTGAGGATAGTTCCCCACTTTCAAATGCAAGTCAGAAGCGCGGCGCTCCATGGCGATGCGCAGCAAGTCGTCGATATTCATGCAGGAGGGACTCCAGCTACCGTCCCTATCATCGCCCGAACCGCCCCCGCACACGAGATGACGGAAGTAATGCGACCCCTGGCCGTGTTATAGAAAATTTCCCTTAGAGACGCGGCTTGCCGCGTCTCCGCCGGTGCCGAAAACGACCCCCCTACTGCCCCAGAATCAGCGGCAACCCGTTCTTCCCGCTGCCAATCACCACAATCTTCGCATTCGGACTCTTGGCCAAAAGTTCCGTCGCTTCGATGCCCTTCCATTCCAGTAGCTGCGTGCTGATGCCCTGGGCCACAATCTGCTGGAAGTCGCGCACGCCCGCGGCTTCGATCCGTTTGCGCTCGGCCTCCTGCTTTTCTTTCTGCAGGCGGAAACTCATAGCCAGCGATTCCTGTTCCGCCTGTTGCTTCGATTCGATGGAAGCCTTGAGCGTGGCCGGCAGCTGAATATCGCGCAGCAGGACGCTTTCCACAACGAAACCGCGCTGTCCGAGAAGATTGTAGAGCTCATCAAATATCTGCTTGGCGACCATCTCGCGCTCGCCGGTGTATAGCGCATTCGCCGTGTGCGAAGCCGTCGCTTCACGAATGGCAGCGCGTACGTTGGGCTCGATCAGGACTTCCACATAATTCGGCCCGATTTTCTGGTACACATCGGCAGCCCGGTCCGGGCTGAGGTGATAAATCAGCGAAGTGTCGAGGTTCATCACCAGTCCTTCGCTCGAGGGCACGCTAGCCGTTTCCTTAATCTCCTGGGTCCGGATGGAGAGTTCGTGATTGGTCTTCAAAGGGTTGATGAGGTGGATGCCTTCCGGCAGAGCCTCGCCCGTGACCCGTCCAAACAGCGTCAAAACACCAACCGCGCCCGAGTCCACGCGGGCAATGGCTGAAAACAGGAAGATCACAAGCAGCAGACCGACAATAAACACGCCGACAAGACGCAACATGGAGCCGCCCTGCATATCGATGATTCGGCCGCGGCCCGGGGGAGGATCATAAATCGGCATAGCACACACTCCTTTTTCACAAGGAATTGTAGGGAAAGCAATTTGCCGGCGTAAGTATCTGGGTAAGAACCGGGGCCGGTCCCTGATTGGAGTAGCGACAGCCGCTCTCGGCTGTCCAGCAGGATTCATGCGTATGAGACAGCAATTTGCACAGCCAGTGCACTGCGATCCTTTCCAACCAAAGCGGAGGCTTCCCGCAGAGAAACCCAGAAAAACCGCATGGATGCTGGGGATTTGAGATTCCCATTTCGGGATATGCACAATTCCCGTGTCACCCGCCTGTGCATGAGCTGCACTCGATTGATGAATAAGAACTTACAGATGCATGATTTTCATTGACGTAAAAAATAAGAGTGGTAAAACCATAATCGTTCTTTGACACGTTCTGAAGTTTTCCCGGTTGGTGCGGCGTCCGGGGCTCAAGCGAGGTCACTCAGACAACCGCGAGGTAAGTTTGAGAGGGCTAGCGAGGGTCTATAGCTAAGCGCTGGTTGAGGAGAACAGGAGCCAATGTCGAAGGCAGGATAGAGTCCCGAGGCGTTGAACTAATTTATCCGGTTGGCGGTGAGCCCGGAGCCCGAGCAAGATCGGCTTACAATGAACCCGCAAGGGAGTTGTAGGAATAAGGTCAGCAAGGGTCTAAACGCGAGCTACTGGCCGAGAGGAATGAGTTCAACATCACCTCGGGACTCTCTATTTGTGTGGACAGCTCTCAGCTGTCAGTTATCAGCTCTCAGTTTCCCGACCGGGGCTAATCTTCGTGCAGCCGCGGACGGGATTCCAGGTCGCGTCGGTCCATTCGATATGAGAGTTGAGTGACAAGTTTTTAATCCCAGCTGAATCCAGTTTGATCCGTCCCGTACTTCAATGTGTCATCCCAGAAATCGAGCGCGAGCTTATTCCGCGAGAACAGAGCGACATAGTACAGGGGAAGATTCTTTTCGTCCGAACGCACTCGCTTCATCTTATGAATTGGTGTTGGCAAGTATCCCAATGTCTCCATACTGGCAGCAAACTCCGATGCTAAGGACTGGGGGAACAGTATGGCGTCCGTCTCAGCAATTCTCCATCGATCCCTCCAGGTGCTTGAACCAAGGAATTGGTCGACCCTGACGGCATCTTCCATGACATAGCGTTTGTAGGCCCGGTTGGCAGCTGAATAGACGGCCAATAACACGATGAAATCTACGAAGCGGGAGCACAATGTCTTGATCGTGCCGAACTTGAGGCCGATGTCAAAAGGATCAGCGAAGCCTAGCGTTAGAACGGTGTTGCCTGTCGACCCCGGAGGGATTTCAGCGAGGATGTCGGAAGCCCGCAGATCGTAGTCCCCTTCGACATACGCGACATTTGCCGCAGGGAAGTGGCGTATCGCGCGTATTTTTAGGGCTTCAAGATTCTCCGAGATTGCTTCGCAGAAAATGTACTTGTCGAACGGATGCTCTACGGCAACGGCTTGAAGCGGGAACCCAGTATGATTTTCTGCGTGCCCCGGATCCGGCTATAGGCCGCGCCAGCAGAAAGCTCTACATATGCACGCTTGCCCCACTTGGCCTTCATTCGCTCGGCTGAGCGATCTCGTTTGTCATTCAAACGGCTCGTATATTCGCTTTTTGTTCTCTAACAAGATTAAACTAGCTTGACACGTTCTTGCATCAGGTTCAATAGCGAATCGGGCTACAGTGGAATATTCCCATGCTTCCTTGGTGGATTCTTATCCCTCTTAGTCTCCAGCATAGTCAGCGCCTGGATCAGCTTCTTCCGAGTCTCACGCGGCTGGATCACAGCATCCACAAATCCGCGATCAGCCGCCACATAAGGATTCGCCAGCCGGTCGCGGAATTCTTCAATCTTTTCCTGCCGAACCGCCTCGCGATTTTCAGCGCCGTCCAGCTCTCGCTTGTAGACGATATCCACCGCGCCTTCCGGCCCCATCACCGCGATCTCGGCGCTCGGCCAGGCATAGTTCACGTCCGTGCGGATGTGCTTTGACGACATAACGCAATACGCTCCGCCGTAGGCTTTGCGCGTAATCACGGTCACTTTCGGCACGGTCGCTTCCGCAAACGCATACAGCAACTTGGCGCCATGCCGGATGATTCCGCCATACTCCTGCTGCGTGCCAGGCAGAAAGCCAGGGACATCTTCAAACGTCACCAGCGGAATATTGAAGCAGTCGCAGAAACGCACGAAGCGCGCGCCCTTCACCGACGCATTGATATCGAGCGTGCCCGCAAGCATCGCAGGCTGATTGGCCACGATCCCAACCGGCTTCCCGTTGAAGCGCGCGAATCCCACGACGATGTTCCTGGCATAGTGCTCGTGAATTTCAAAAAAGTAGCCGTCATCCACGACCGTGTGAATCACATCTTTCATGTCATAGGGCATGTTGGATTGATCGGGGATCAGCGTGTCGAGTTTCTCCTCCAGACGATCGATCGGGTCGCTGCAGGCCTTGCGCGGAGGATCTTCCAGATTGTTCGACGGAATAAAACTCAGCAGTTCGCGGACCATCGACAAGCACTCAGCATCATCGCGGCACATGAAATGCGCGACTCCAGAAGTTTCGTTGTGGGTGTGCGCGCCGCCGAGCTGATCTTTGGTGACTTCCTCATGAGTGACAAGCTTGATCACGTCGGGGCCAGTAATAAACATGTAAGAAGTCTGATCCACCATCAGGATGAAATCCGTAATTGCTGGCGAATACACGGCGCCGCCCGCGCACGGGCCCATGATGGCCGAGATCTGCGGCACGACTCCGCTGTAAAGCGTGTTGCGCAAAAAAATGTCGGCGTAACCGGCCAGCGACATCACTCCTTCCTGAATGCGCGCTCCCCCCGAATCATTCAGTCCGATGACCGGAGCGCCCATCTTGGCCGCCAGATCCATGATCTTGACGATCTTCCCCGCATTCGCTTCGGAGAGCGAGCCGCCGAACACGGTAAAATCCTGCGCAAAAACAAAGACCAGCCTGCCTTCCACGCGACCGTAGCCGGTAATGAAACCGTCACCGTAATACTTCTGTTCGGCCATGCCGAAGTCATTGCAGCGGTGCGTGACTAGCTTGTCTGTCTCCTCGAAGGAGCCCTCGTCGAGCAGAAAGTCGATGCGCTCGCGGGCCGACATCTTGCCCTCTTTGTGTTGCCGCTCGCCCCGCTGTGCCCCTCCGCCTTCCTCGGCCAACTGGTCGCGCCTTTTCAGTTCGGCAATCTTCTCTTCGAGTTTCATAGGCAGACATTATAGGCGAGGGTTATTCTGCGACACGTCAAAACCTTTACCACAGGGAGCACAGAGGAACACAATGGACACCAAACAACCCTGTGGAGTTTCCCCTGTGCTTCTCTGTGCTCCCTGTGGTAAAAGGTTTTGATTTCTCGTGCGCGATGAAAGGCGCGTCTCACGCCCGCGTAGCGGCGGCGTCAAACAGATTCAGGAATTCAATTTTCTTTTCTGGCGGCAGGAAAGATGCCTCGAAGGAATTGCGCGCCAATTCGCGCAGGTGTTCGTCGGTGAAGCCGAACGCCTCCTGGACCAACGCGTACTCCTCGCTCAGCGACGTGCGAAACATCGCGGGATCGTCGGTGTTGAGCGTCAGCATCAGGCCCTGATCGAAGTAGCGCCGCACTGGATGTTGCGCAAGTTCGGTGCAGCAGCCCGTCCGCAGATTGCTGGTCACGCAGATTTCAATCGGAACCTGGCGCTCGGCCAATTCTTCGATCAATTCCGGATCTTGCGCGGCAGTCAGGCCGTGACCGATGCGTTCCGCTTTGAGATTCAGCGCGCCCCAGATGGATTCGGACCCTGAACTCTCGCCCGCGTGCGCCGTGAGATGAAGACCGTGCTCCGCGCCGCGCGCATAGGCGCCTGCGAACCACTCTGGAGGACCGGCACGCTCGTCGCCGCCAATGCCGAAGGCAACCACGTTGCGATCATGAAACTGGATAGCGAGGTCGAGCACGCTCTGCGCTTTCTCGGCGCCGAACTGGCGAACCGCATCAAATATCCACAGCAGCGAAACGCTGAAGTCTTTCTCTCCGCGCTGGCGGCCACGTTCCAGGCCCTCGAAAATCGCGGCGAAGTCCTGCTTGCGCCAGAGGCAGACACCGACCGAAACAATAACCTCCGCATGCAGAACGCTCTGCGATTTCAGCCGCTCCATCAACCGGTAGGTGATCAACTCGTAGTCTTCCGGCGTGCTCAAATGTCCCGTCACGTCTTTGAAAGCCGTCAGGAAACCCGCGAAGTCTTTGTAGTTGTAAAGCTGCTCCACTTCGGCGAGCGACGCACCATCCATCGCATGACGCTGCCGCAGTTCGAGCAGCGTGGACGGCTCGATCGAGCCCTCGAGATGCAGATGGAGCTCGGCCTTTGGGAGTGTGCGGATGAAGCTGGAGGGCTCCGACGACATGCAACGATTCTAAAGGATGAGAGTCGTGTGTTGGCGGGCTTCGCCCCGCCGGAAACGGGGCAGAGCCCAGGCACCACACAAACATGGCAGTGAAGAACGGCTAAAAGTAAACCCGATGACCCGATCACCCGACGTCTTTCCTGCAGAACTCGCTATGATGACGGCTGTAGAAAACGTAGATCAGCAACCCCAGCGCCAGCCAGATCACGAATCGAAGCCAGGTGATGAGTGTAAGCCCGAACATCAGTCCGCCGCACAGAATGACCGAGATGAGCGGGAACCACGGCACAAAGGGCACGCGGAACGCACGCTTGCGATCGGGCTGCTTGCGTCGAAGAAAGATGACGCCAAGCGAAACCAGCACGAAGGCGAACAACGTCCCAATGTTGGCGAGGTCGGCCGCATCGCCAATATCCACGAGCCCGGCGGGAATTCCAACCGCAAAACAGGCAATCCAAGTGGACCAGTGCGGTGTCTTATATTTCGGGTGCACGGCGGAGAACAACTTCGGCAACAAGCCGTCGCGAGACATGGCATACCAGATTCGCGCCTGCCCGTACTGAAATACCAGCAACGAAGAGATCATTCCCGTCAGCGCGCCAATCACGATCACCGACCGGAAGAACGGATGCACTCCCAAATATTTCATGGCATACGCAACGGGAGCTTCGGCGGCTTCTCCGGAAACGAAGGTCGTGTACTTCATCATGCCGAGCAGCACTAAAGCGACGCCAACATACAGCAGAGTGCAGACAATCAGTGACATGATGATGCCGAAGGGCAAATCTTTTTGCGGATTGCGCGACTCCTCCGCCGCGGTTGAGACCGAATCGAATCCAATGTAGGTGAAGAAAACAATAGCCCCTCCGGTGACGATGCCAGCGAATCCGGAAGGCGCGAAGGGTGTCCAGTTGGCGGGCTTCACCAGCATTCCACCAACAACCAGGAAGGTCAGGATGGCGCCGATCTTGACCATCACCATGATGTTGTTCGTTTCCGCCGATTCCTTTACTCCGCGCACCAGAAGCAGCGTGAGAATAAACACGATCAGGAATCCCGGAAGATTGAAGTAGGCGCCGGTCCATTGCCCGCCGGCCCAGACCGGACTTGCCCATTTGTCCGGCAAGTTGACGCCGAACGCCGCCAGTTGCGCTTTCGTATAGCCGGCAAAGCCCACCGCCACGGCTACGTTGCTGACTACGTACTCGAGAATCAGGTCCCAGCCGATGATCCAGGCAAAGATTTCGCCGAGCGTCGCGTAGGAGTACGTATACGCGCTGCCGGCGATGGGAATCATCGAAGCAAGTTCGGCGTAGCACAAGCCGGCAAAACTGCAGGCGATCGCCACCAGGAAAAACGAAATTGCGATGGATGGCCCCGCCGGCGGACGGCCATGCATAAGCGCTCCAGCCAGGCTGCCCGTCCGCAGGAAATTCACAATCAGGTCGAGCGCCTGCGCATGCAGAATGGAAGGCGCCTGGAAATATTCTCCGGCCGCTGCCGTCCCTGTAAGAACGAAGATTCCCGAACCGATGATGGCGCCGATGCCGAGCGCCGTCAGCGACCACGGCCCCAGCGTCTTACTGAGCCGGGTTGCCGGGTGTTCCGAGTCCGCGATCAGTTTGTCGATGGACTTGCAACAGAAGGCCTGGCTATTGGATGTGCGGACCACGTTATCTGCCGGCTCAGTGGATAATTGCGCCAAGAGTTCGTTGTCTCCTCACAGCGGGAGTCGGGCACGAGCGCTGGCCCATGCCCGGCAATGCTCGCGGTCCCGGCTAACGGCTTACCGTTTCGCCTGACCGCGTACCAGCTTTTTCACCTTGCGCTTTTTCGATCCACGCGCGTAATCGCGGGGCTTCTTCGGCTTTTCCGCCTTGATCTTCTTGCGCGCGGCTCGCTTGGTTTTCTTACGTTCGTCTTTGCTTAGCTTTTTTGTGTTTGCCATGATTGCAGTTAGTTTCCTCTGATGTTTAGTTTAATCGGATCTGGGGATACCGATCTAAAGATTGCCGGCCTAAAGAATGCTTTGCCAACGGACAACGGAACGACTCCTCCCTCAGAAGGGCGAAAAACGGTCCGTCGATCCCCAGCATTCAATGTCGTCGCTCCACCACACCGCCCCGTCTTCGTTCGTCTGGAGCACGCGGGCATCCACCGCCGTCACCAACTCGACATACGGCCACGTCTTAATCTTCGGATTGCGGTTCCGCATCGCCCTCGTCTGCAGGCCGTTCCAAATCTTGCAATCGCGCGCGTTATGCGGATTGAAAACGGTTTTCAGGTCTTGCGGCCACCTCGTGTAATAGTTGTGAATCTGGAGTCCTATCGGCTCCAGGTTCCCGTCCGAGTTCATGATCTGCATCTCAATCACGAACATATAAACGTCCACAGGCTGGTTTGTGCCCACTTCCGTATCGTGATGAAGTTCAAGCAACAGGGGCAGGCCATCGAGGATGTAGGACGCACCACTACCGTCCTGAGCCTTATACGGCGCCACATCCGAGGCCGGCGCATTCGCCGCCGGGCGCCGCTGCTGTTGCACTTGCTTCGTCTGACCAAAAATCGGCGATATCGCCAACATCCCCACCATAATCAGGAAACCCATTCGGTTAATCTTGTTCATCCCAACTTCTCCCTGGACTCGTAGTCTTCCCAACTCACGCTTTCTCCAGTTGCGCGTACTTCTCCACCAGCTTCTTCAAACCGAAGCGAGGGAATTGTACCGTAATCTTGGCGTCTTCCCCATCTCCTTCGCGCTGAAACACGGTCCCCTCGCCATATTTCGGGTGCTTGACCTTCTGCCCGGGACGGAATCCGCGCCGGCCTTTCGGTTCCTCGGACATCATTTTCGGAACATGGAACTTCTTGCCCCGTGACGCAAAAAATTCAGCGATGTTGTCGATGGAGTTGTAATTCGCGAGCGGAGTCGCCGTCTTCGGCTTGACACGCGCCGGGTTCCAGGCGGCGCTCTGGTCTTCGTCTTCGTAGGAATAGTGGGTGGACTCGGCTGCGGGGCCTCGCCCCGCTGGACGGGCGAGGGCGCCCGTCCCCACACGACCGTGTGGCCGCGGGCGACTCGCCCGCGACCCGCCCAACTCTTCCACCAACTGCGGCGGAACCTCTTCCAGGAACCGCGATGGCACACTCGCCTCAGGCATGTCCGTGCCATAGCGGCGGCGATAGACGGCTCGCGACAAAATCAGCGTGTCCATGGCGCGCGTCATACCGACATAGCACAGCCGCCGTTCTTCTTCGATCGAATCTGGCTCAAGCATAGTCCGCGAATGCGGGAACAGACCTTCTTCCATTCCCGCGAGAACCACAAGCGGAAACTCCAGCCCCTTGGCCGCATGGAGTGTCATCAAGGTGATCTGCGCGTGCTCGTCATACTGGTCGGCATCGCTGACCAGCGCCGCGTGATCGAGAAACTGATCGAGCGTCTCCCCGCGATCGCGCGAGTCCATGGCCGCATTCACCAGCTCGCGCAGGTTCTCGATGCGCGAGTAGGCTTCGGGCGTATCTTCCTCTTCGAGTTGTTTGATGTATCCAGTGCGGTCGATCAGGAACTTGAGAATCTCGGCGGTATTTGCCGCCGCGCCCGGAACACGGAAACCCTCGACCGCCTCGGCGGTGGAGAGACGGGCACCCTCGCCCGTCGCCTCGTCGTCCGCAGAATCGCCGGCCGCAAAATCAAAGCTGAAGTTGCCCGGATCGAAATCAGTATCACTCTCCTGATCTTGCCTAGGGACAGCCGCCCTCGGCTGTCCAGCGGGGTGAAGCCCCGCAGCGCTCTCATCGGACGCAACCTCCGCCGTCACTTCCACGCGCTCCCCAAATGTTCCCGCCAGCATCGCGCGCCCGTCTTCAATCAGCTCGCGGAAGCTCTTCAACGCCGCCAACGACCGCCCCGGCAATAACTGCCGCTGAATCGCTTCGCCAATCGCGCCCCACATCGACAGCCCCGTTTCGAGCGCGAGCCGCTCCAACATCTCGATGGTCGTCTTGCCAATCCCGCGCACCGGCGTGTTAATCACGCGTAGGAGCGAGACCGAATCATCCGGGTTCTGGATGACCTTCAAATAGGAGATCAAGTCCTTGATCTCAGCCCGCTCGTAGAACGAGAAGCCGCCCACCACGTGATACTTCAACTGATAGCGGCGCATGGCCTCTTCGAACAATCGCGACTGCGAATTCGTCCGGTAGAGCACGGCCGCGCGCGCCGTTTCGCCGCGTTCGCCCGCCTGCCGCACATATTTATTGATCGTGTCGGCCGCAAACAGCGCCTCGTTCTCGCCATCCGGAGCCTCGTAGTAGCCGATCTTCGCTCCGCCCTGCCGTGCCGTCCACAGATTCTTGCCTTTGCGCCGGACGTTGTTCCCGACCACCGCCGATGCCGCGCCTAGAATATTCTGCGTCGAGCGGTAGTTCTCTTCCAGCCGCACAATCTTGGCTTCCGGAAAGTCGGCCTCAAACTCGAGAATGTTACGAATGTCAGCCCCGCGCCACGAGTAGATCGACTGATCCTCATCGCCCACCGCGCAGACGTTGTGTCCGGCGCCCGCCAGCAACCGCATCAGTTCGTACTGAGGACGGTTCGTGTCCTGATATTCATCCACCAACAGATACTGAAATCGCCGGTTGTAATATTCGCGCACCGCCGCCACCGATTTGAGCAGGCGCATGGCTTCGAGCAACAGATCGTCGAAGTCCATCGCATTCGCTTTAAGCAGCTCCTTCCGATACTCCTCAAAAATGTGCGCAATTTTTTCCGTCTTCGGATCCGCCGATTGCAGATAGATTTCCTGCGGATCCAGCATGTGATTCTTAGCCCAGGAAATCCGAGAGAGCACGTTGCGCGGCGTCAGTTGCTTGTCGTCGAGTCCCAACCGCCGCATGATGCTCTTGACGACTTGCTGCTGATCGCTCTCGTCGTAGATGACGAAATTTTTCGCAAGCCCGATCGGCGGCTGCCCCGGCACGGCAGAAGGAATCCGCAAAGCTTCAATATCCCGCCGCAGCACGCGCACGCAAAACGAGTGGAACGTAGAAATCACCGGCTTGGCGACGCTGAGCCGGCCGACGAGTTTTTCGACGCGCTCAGCCATCTCCGCTGCGGCTTTGTTAGTAAAAGTCATCGCGAGGATCGCTTCCGGCATCACGCCCATTTGTTCGATCAGGTACGCAATGCGGAACGTGATAACGCGAGTCTTCCCGCTGCCGGCCCCGGCGAGAATCAACACCGGCCCGTCGGTAGTCTCGACCGCTTCGCGTTGTTGCGGGTTTAACTCGTCCAGAAACGACAAAAGAGAATGGCTCCAGAGATCTGCTAGATGAATTTTACTCGAATCGGCATGCCCGACCTCGCTACCATCCGATTTTTCCGATACTCTGCGCGGGAAGGAGGCTTCGTAGAGTCGACTCGCTCCATGCGGGGCGTGATCTCCCTTGCAATAGCACTAGCGATTGCGGCGGCACTCATGCTCTGGCCTGTGCTATCGGATGCACGGCACTGGTTTCCTCGCAGGAAAACCAAGAAGTCAAGCCCTTAGTATTCTCTCCCGACGTACATTTAAAGAATAGCCACTTGCCGTTGAAAGGCACGAAATTCGGCGAGCCTGGCGAAGTCGCGCTCGTTGGCGGTGATCACCGTCGCGCCCACTCGCGCGGCGCTCGTCGCAATCAGTCATCGTTTGCCAGACGTCCCTGCCCGATCTTTTGGTAGCCATCTCTAGCCGCCAAGCGCGCCAGTACTCGTCCGGCTTGAGTCCAGTCACCGAGGGTCGGAACCAGAATCCGTTTGACTCGGTCGAAGTCGCGCTCCATTCGTTCCAGCGATTGTTGAACGCGGCCCGATGCTCCAGCATCGAGTTCCTCGAGCACCACAGCACTGAGCCAAAGCGGAGCATCGACCGAGAACCGCCGCAGCGACAAGATGGCATCGCCTCCCCGACGCATTCCGCTAATGTAGGTAGAGGAATCGAACAAGGCAGCTCGCATCTAGCGATCCAATTTTCCGAAAACGTCTTTGATTTCGCCGCCGCTTCTGAGGAAACGCTCGTTGGCCTCGAGAGTGAGCCGATTGCTTTCGTGTTCGGAGATCGCCAAGTCGAGCGCCCGTTCGATAGTCTCAGTCTCGGTCTTTGCTGGCAAAGCCTTTTGAGCGCGTTTAATTTTTACAGCATCCAATTGAAAGTGTTTATGCGCGCGCCTGCTTGCCGCGGCCATCGAAGTGCACCTCCACCCAAACAGCATCGCATGTGATGTACATATATTCAATTTCTTTGTACATCCAAAGGGAACCAACACATCCGGCGGATCCCCTTGGAAAACGCCGCAAACTCAACGCTTATCGCGCTGCTATAATTAAGAATTGCGCTCATGAAGAAGAACCCACTAGTAGCTGCCGCCACGGATGACATCGCCGAAACTCCCGCCCGCCGCCGAATCCGCTCCACCACGGTCCTCTGCGTCCGCCGCAACGACAAAGTCGTCATGGCGGGCGACGGACAGGTCACGCTTGGAGAATCCGTCATCAAGCACGGAGCGAAGAAGATTCGCCGGCTCTATCAGGACAAGATTCTGGCCGGATTTGCCGGCTCAACCGCCGACGCTTTCACTCTGTTCAGCCGCTTCGAATCAAAGCTGGAGCAGTATCACGGCAACTTAGGACGCTCCGCCGTCGAACTCGCGAAAGACTGGCGCACCGACAAATTTCTCCGCCATTTGGAAGCCCTGCTGCTGGTTTCCGATAAAGAAGCGACGTTCCTGCTGAGCGGCCAGGGAGACGTAATCGAGCCCGATACCGGCATCGCCGCAATCGGCTCCGGAGGCCCGTTTGCCCAGGCAGCGGCGCAAGCCCTGGCCGATCACACCAAGCTCTCTTCACTCGAAATCGCCGAAGAAGCAATGAAGATTGCCAGCCGCATGTGCATCTATACCAATGACAGGATTACGATTGAGGAGTTGTGAGGCGAGGTCTCAGGTGTTAGGTGTCAGTTTCAGGAAAATCAAAGCTTGACACCCGAGACCTGATACCTGACACCTGATTTTTTATGGCCATTTACTTACCCGGAACCGCTGAAGAAGAGCAAGTCACGCTCGACGAACTGACGCCGCGCGAAATCGTCGCCGAACTCGACAAGTACGTTGTCGGTCAAAAAGACGCTAAGCGCGCCGTCGCCATCGCCCTGCGCAATCGCATGCGCCGCCAGAAGCTCGCGCCCGAAATGGCCGAAGAGGTCATCCCCAAGAACATAATTATGATCGGGCCCACCGGCGTCGGCAAAACCGAAATCGCCCGCCGTCTCGCCAAGCTGGCTAACTCTCCGTTCCTGAAGGTCGAAGCTTCCAAGTTCACGGAAGTCGGCTACGTCGGCCGCGATGTGGAATCCATGATCCGCGACCTGGTCGAGATCGCCATTGAAATGGTCCGCGAAGAGAAACTCGAAGACGTCTCGGACAAAGCGGAACTGAACGCGGAAGAGCGCCTGCTCGATATTCTTCTGCCTCCGATCTCGCCGCGTCCGTCGGATTCCAGCTCAGCGGGAGGCGTGGTCATCGACGCCAGCACCACCCTGCCCGAGTCCTCCAGCCGCACCCGCGAGAAACTGCGTCAGCAATTGCGCGAAGGCAAACTCGACGACCGCACCGTCGAGATCGAAACTCGCGAACGCAATTTTCCCTCGTTCGAAATCATCTCCAACCAGGGCGTCGAGGAGATGGACGTCAATCTCAAGGATATGTTGCCTAACATCTTCGGCCAGCGTACGAAGAAGCGAAAGATGAAGGTCAACGAGGCGTTCGAGTACCTGATCCAGGAAGAAGAGCAGCGCTTGATCGACATGGAGCAGGTCACGCGCGTCGCCATTGATCGCGTCGAGAACTCCGGCATCATCTTCCTCGATGAAATCGACAAGATCGCCGGCCGTGAAAGCGGCCATGGTCCGGACGTCTCGCGTGAAGGCGTGCAGCGCGACATCCTTCCCATCGTCGAAGGCACCACCGTCAACACGCGTTACGGCATGGTCCGCACCGACCACATCCTGTTCGTGGCCGCGGGCGCGTTCCACGTCTCGAAGCCGAGCGACCTGATTCCAGAACTGCAGGGCCGCTTCCCCATACGCGTGGAACTGCAGTCGCTCACCATGGAAGACTTCGTCCGCATCCTGACCGAGCCCAAGTCCTCGCTGACCAGACAGTATATCGCGCTGCTCGAAACCGAAGGCGTGAAGCTGGAGTTCACGCCCGAAGCGCTCGAAGAAGTCGCGCGCTTTGCGTTTCGCGTGAACGAAGGCACAGAAAACATCGGCGCCCGACGTCTGCACACGATTATGGAGCGGGTGCTCGACGAGATCAGCTTTGAGGCTCCCGAAAAGAAAGGCCAGGAGTTCAAGGTCGACGCGGCCTACGTGCAAAAGATGCTGAGCGAGATTGTCAAGGATCAGGATCTGTCACGCTACATACTGTAGCAATTCTTAACCACAGGGGACACAGAGGTACGCAGAGGGAGCTTTGGATTTTCCCCGTGGGATTCCCCCCGCGTACCTCTGTGCTCCCTGTGGTTGTCTTTTTGCTCTTCTCGCGAACTGTCGCTTTCTGCTAAGCTCACGGCTTTCCGTTCACTTCCGGTTTTTGCAATCATGACTCTAGACCGCACCCGCCTCAAGTCCCTCATGGAGCGCGAACAAAAGCGCTTCGTCGCCGAACGCCCGAAATCCAAAGCCATCTACGAACGCGGCAAGAAGTCGCTGCTCTCCGGCGTCCCCATGAACTGGATGGTGAAATGGGCCGGAGCCTTTCCACCCGTTGTCCGCGAGGCCAGCGGCGCGCACTTCTACGACATTGACGGCCATCGCTACGTGGACTTCTGCCTCGGCGACACTGGCGCCATGACCGGACATTCTCCGTTCGCCACCGCGAAAGCTATCGAGGAGCAGGTCAAACGCGGCATCACCCTCATGCTGCCGTCCGAAGACGCCGTCTTTGTCGCCGAAGAGTTGCAGCAGCGCTTCGGCTTAACCTACTGGCAGTTCGCGCTCACTGCCACCGACGCCAACCGCTTCTCGATTCGCCTCGCACGCCAGATTACCGGCCGCGCGAAAATCTTGGTCTTCAACTGGTGCTACCACGGCTCGGTGGATGAAACCTTCATCACCCTTCATCCCGACGGCACCACCGGAGCGCGGCGCGGCAACATCGGCCCGCCGGTCGATCCTTCCGTGACCACGCGCGTCGTTGAATTCAATGATGTCCTCGCGCTCGAAAAGGCGCTCGCTCACGGCGAGGTCGCCTGCGTGCTGGCGGAGCCTGCCTTGACCAACATCGGCATCGTGCATCCCATTCCCGGCTACCACCACTCGCTGCGCGAGCTCACGCGCAAGTACGGCACTCTGCTCATCATCGACGAGACCCACACCATCTGCGCCGGCCCCGGCGGTTACACTCGCGCGGAAAACCTCGATCCCGACTTCCTCGTCTTTGGCAAGCCCATCGCCGGCGGCCTTCCCGCTGCAACGTACGGCTTCACGCAAAAAGTCGCGGACATGATTCTCGAGCGCCACAGCCTCGAAGACAGCGATACCGGCGGAATCGGCGGAACCCTCGCCGGCAATGCCCTCTCCCTGGCTGCGATGCGAGCCACGTTAACAAAAGTTCTCACCAAAGAAGCTTTCGACCGCATGATCCCCATGGCCGAGCGCTGGACCGCAGGCGTGCAAAAAGTTATCGACGATTTTGGTCTCCCCTGGCACGTCACGCGCCTTGGTTGCCGCGCCGAGTATCTGTTCGGCCCCAACGAACCCAAGAACGGAACCGAAGCCCACGATGCCATGGACTTCGAACTCGAACGCTTCATGCATCTCTACGCGATGAATCGAGGCATCCTGCTCACGCCCTTCCACAACATGGCGCTAATGTCGCCGGCAACCGCGCCCGAGGATGTCGACAGCCACAGCAAAGTCTTTCGCGAAGCCGTGCGCGAACTGGCGGGATAAGTTCGTGTGGCGCGGACACTCCTGTCCGCGTGTGGACGCAGAGACTAATGTGGCCGCGGGCGGCTCGTGTGCGCGCGGGCGACCCGCCCGCGCGCTCTCCCCCTCTGATACTCTTTCTGTTTCCGCATGAAATTACATCCTGGAAGGTTCGTCACGTCGACCGCGTTCTGCCTGCTACTTGCCAGTTGCGCCCAGACCGGACCGCCGCTGCCGCCATCCCTCGAACTACCAAAGCCGCCCGCGGATCTGCGCGCCAGCCGCAAAGGCAGTCACCTCACGCTCGGTTGGAGCGAGCCCACGCTCACCACCGACCGCCAAAGCGTGCGCTACCTCGGTGCGACCCTCGTCTGCCGCAGCCTCGAACCCGAGATCACCACATGCGGGAATCCTGCCGCCATCTTGCCGGCACCATCATCTGTATCTGCCGCCCCGCAGAAGTCCGGATTACCGCGCCCCGCCGCCGAGACCTACACCGACACACTGCCACCGGCCCTGCAACAGGAGGACCCGTCCGCCGAAGTCACCTATGCCGTCGAGGCCTTGAACCGCAACGCCCGCGGCGCGGGATTGTCGAATCGCGTGCGCGTTTCCGCCGTTCGGACGCTGCCTCCGCCGGGCGATCTGGCCGCCGAACTCACTGGCGATGGCGTCGTCCTCACCTGGACAAGTCCAGGCGAATCACACACCCCTGGCATTCAACATCGTTATCGAATCTATCGGCGCGACGAAAGCTCAAGCAAAGACGCGATTGCAGGCGAAGTCCCCTTGGGCGAACCTGGTCCAGCGCATTTTACGGACTCAACCTTCGAATGGGAAAAGACCTACCTCTACCGGGTCACCGCGGTAAGCATCGTCAAACGGGCCGACAGCGAGGTGCAGGTTGAGGGAGACGATACTCCGCCCGTGCGCGTCATCGCTCATGACGTCTTCCCGCCCGCCGTACCCGCCGGGTTGCAGGCGGCGTACTCGGGCGAGGGACAAAAACCATTCATCGATCTCATCTGGGCACCCGTGACGAACGCCGACCTCGCGGGATACAACGTCTATCGCAGCGAAGGGAACGGCCCAGCAGTCAAGCTGAATTCCGAGCTGGTGAAATCGCCGTCGTATCGCGATAGCGCGATCGCCTCCGGCAAAGCTTATACCTACTCAGTTTCCGCAGTGGACGTGCGTGGAAACGAAAGCCAGCGCTCCGACGCAACCAGCGAGTCCGTCCCATAAGTGAGTGACCCGAAGATTCGCGGCGAAATTCTTTACCACAGGGGACACAGGGGAACACAGGGAACTTCTTCGCGAGCGTATGAAATTTGATCCCGAAGGCTTTCCCCTGTGCTCTTTCCCCTGTGTTCCCTGTGGTTAGGAATTCCCCGTAGCCAAAAATGCGCTCGCGGATTCTTCCTTCGCGATCTTTCCGCCCCCCAGTGCTCAGAAATTGTGTTTAGATATTGCTCTGATGAAATACTGCCGATTCGATCTCAACGGTTCCGCCCACTACGGCCTCGTCGAGTCTGTCGCGGGTAGCGAAGAAATCACTCGCCTGCTCCTCCAGCCTCCACAGGATAGCGATGGCGACGTCGAAGGCCTGCCCAGCCGCCGCATGGACCGTATCCCGCTCGCACAGGCCTCTCTTCTGCCCCCCGTGGAGCCTTCAAAAATCGTCTGCGTCGGCCGCAATTATCGTGAGCACGCTGCCGAACTCGGCAATGAAGTTCCGCAGGAGCCGCTGCTGTTTTTCAAGCCGCCTTCTTCGCTGCTGCCGCCGGGTGGAACGATTCTTCGGCCAAAAGTTTCCGAGCGCACCGACCACGAAGGTGAACTGGGCGTCGTGATCGCTCGACGCTGCCGCCTTCTCACCGAAAGCGACGACGTACGCAACTATATCCTCGGCTACACCTGCATAAATGATTTCACCGCGCGCGATCTGCAGAACAAAGACGGTCAGTGGACCCGCGCCAAAGGCTTCGATACCTTCTGCCCGGTCGGGCCCGTGGTCGCCGATGGCCTTGATCCCTGGGCCGGCGTCCAGGTCGAAACCCGAGTGAATGGAGATGTGCGGCAGTCCGGCAACACGCAGGATTTTATTTTCCCACTCGACGTCATCATCCGCTACATTTCGCAGATCATGACCCTCGAACCCGGAGACCTGATCGCGACCGGCACCCCCAAAGGTGTCGGGCCGGCGGTCGCCGGCGATACCATCGAAGTCTCGATCGAAGGCATCGGCCAGCTACGCAATCCCGTAGCCGACCGACCGTAGCGATTTGCCTTGGCTCGAGTGGGGACGACTTGTGTGGGGACGGGCGCCCTCGCCCATCCAGGGTTGCGTAGGGACAGCCGCCCCCGGCTGTCCAAGCCGAGCGCAGCTCGGCAGCTGCCTGCAGCAACTCTGGATTATGGGAAGAAAAAGAGCCCCCGCGCCGCGCACACGCAAGGGCCGTTGGCTTTTTGGTTTCTGCCTCGTGATTAACCTCGTGATTAACCCAGACAGCTTTTATGCCGCTATCTCCAGGTACTCCTCGGGCCGATCCTCAAATTCCTTTCTGCACTCTTCCGAGCAGAAAAAGTATTTCTTTCCCGCAAACTGGGTGCGGAATTCGGATTCCCTCTCATCGACTCTCATTCCACAAACCGGGTCAGTTGTCATGACTCCTCCTGTTGGAGAATTTGTTCCCTTGGCGTCCACTGACAGCAATGACCTTTCCGTTCTCTGCCGTTCTCCAAGTGACTGACCCCGTTCATCTTTTCCGGCCCGCAATTTCTTCTGCATAAAGCTTGCGGAAAATTCTTCCATCCCCGTGCACCTTATACCCACCGTGCCTTCCGACAGGTCAATTCACACTCTATACTTCGTTAGCAGTGCTAGGTAATTAGGAGGAAGCGCCCATGGAAGACTCCCGGCGAAGTTTCGAAACATGTTTCGAACTCCTGCAGGCAGGCGATGCGGATGGCCTCCGCCGAATTCTGCAACAAGACCCCGCCCACTCCGAGGCCCGCGACTCGGCCGGCGTGAGCCTGCTCATGCATTCCCTTTATCGCGGCCGCCGCGACTTGGCGGAACTGATCGCAAGCAAGAAGGAGGCGCTCGAGATTTTCGAAGCGGCCGCGCTCGGCCGTCTCGATCGCCTCAAGCAGTGCCTTCGCGACGCTGCTTCCGCTATCAACTCCCGTTCAAAAGATGGCTTCACGGCATTGCACTTTGCCTGTTTTTTCGGCCAGCCCGACGCCGCCCGCCTGCTGCTCGAACACGGAGCGGCAGTCGACGCCGTGGCCGCGAATCCGACGCAGGTCATGCCGCTGCACTCCGCCGCCTCATCCCGCAACCTGGAAGCCGCCCGGCTGCTGCTCGAACGCGGAGCCCCCGTAAACGCCCGTCAGCAAGCAGGATGGGTTCCGATTCACGCCGCCGCCCAGAACGGAGATCGCCCGATGGTGGAATTACTGCTCCAGCACGGAGCCGATCGGAAACTCGTCAACGATCAGGGCAAGACCTCAGCCATGGTAGCTGGAGAAAAAGGCCACGCGGAGATTGCTACCCTGCTGGAAGAGTGATCCGTGCCCGTGGAGCGACGGGCGTCCTCGCCTGTCCAGCCGTTTCGTGAGCACGCAAGGTACGATCCGAAAACACCCGCTAAGTCCATGATTTTAATAGATAGGGAACAGGCGTCCTCGCGGCTCCCTTACTGACGTTACCGGCGACGTTGACTTTGTAGCTTGCTTCCCGATCTATGCATCAAACCGTCTATAATGCAATATTGGTTGCTCGGGGAAGCCCGATCCAAAAAAGCCCGATCCAAAAAATAGCGATAAAAGAAGCGATCAAATTATGTCGACGAAGTTGAAGGCCACCGTCATTGCCAGTTCCCTAGCTATTCTGCTATTCACCATCGTTGGCGGTTTTGTCAACGTTCGCGCCTCTTCGAATGATGGCGCGTATCGCCAGCTGTCCGTCTACAGCGAAGTGCTGTCGCGCATCCGCCTGGAATACGTTGAAGAGCCCAATATCGCTGGGGTCACCGAGGGCGCGCTGCACGGTCTGCTGGAATCGCTTGACGCCAATTCCAGCTACTTGTCGGCTGCCGAGTACAAGCACTACAAGACGATGAAGACCGAAGGCAAGGCCGATATCGGCGCCACCGTCTCGAAACGCTTCGGATACGCGGCCGTGGTCGCGGTGATTCCCGGAGGGCCTGCGGACAAGGCCGGTGTCGAGAACTCCGACATCATCGAGTCCATCGAGGGCAAGACCACGCACGACATGTCGCTGGCTGAAATTCACGGCCTGTTCTCCGGCGAAGTCGGTTCGACGATTACCGTGGCAGTGGTGCGGCCGCGGCGAGCCGAACCGCAGAAGATTGTGATCACGCGCGACATGGTCACCATCCCGCCCGTTAGCGAAAAGATGCTGGCTGACAATGTCGGCTACATCAAGGTGGACGCGTTTCCGGAAAGCAAGTCGCAGGAGATCGCCGGCAAGATTCGCGACCTGCAGAAGCAGGGAGCGAAGAAGCTTGTACTCGATCTGCGCGACTCCGCCAGTGGCGCCGAGTCTGAGGGCATTGACACCGCCAATCTTTTCCTTGACCATGGCACCATCACTTATCTGCAGGGGCAGAAGTATCCGCGCGAGGCTTTCAACGCCGATCCCGCCAAAGACATCACGAAGCTTCCCGTGGCAGTGCTGGTCAATCGCGGCACGGCGGGCCCCGCCGAGATTGTGGCCGCCGCGATCCTCGAGAACGCTCGCGGCGATGTGGTCGGAGACAAGACCTTCGGCGACGGCTCGGTGCAAAAACTGATCGAGATGCAGGACAACTCCGCCCTGATTCTTTCGATCGCAAAGTATTACTCGCCGAGCGGAAAAGCAATTCAGGATGCGGCCGTCACACCGAATGTCTTGATCGCCGACACTAATGACGACGATGGTGGATTGCCTGACGAAGATCAGCAGGCAGCTCCTGGCGAAAAGCCCAGCGACAAGAAAGACGAGAAACCGAAGAACACGATAGACGAGCAACTGAATAAGGCGCTGGAAGTACTGAAGAACCGGGAATCGAAGGGATAAGAGTAAAGGTTTCACGGTTTCAGAGTTTCAAGGTTACGATCGCTCGCTTTGGCGGGCGATTTCTTTTTTGTTCCCTGGAAGACTTGAGCGCAACACCTGATGCTTCCGGCCACCTTGAAACTTGCTCTTCCGGTAACTCTTTCCGGTAACATTGAAACCTTGAAACTCTGAAACTTTGAAACCTGCGCCTCAAGCCCGCGCTCGCTGATGAAAATCATCTACCAACATCTTCCGACGATAGAAATTGGCGGACTGAAGTTGGTCGGAGTCGTCCTCTTCGGGTTGCTCGTCCTGCTCTCCGCCGCGGTGGGCGCGACCGCTGGACTGCTGCTCGTCTACTCGACGGACCTGCCCCAGGTCGAAGAACTCGAACGTTACCGTCCCAGTTCCGTCACCGAACTCTATGACGGACAGGGTAGAGTCATCGGCACCTTTGCGCTCCAGCGCCGCGTCGTTGCTGCGTATGACGACTATCCGGAGGTTCTCCGCAATGCCCTGGTCTCGATCGAAGACAAAGATTTCTATCGCCACTCCGGCATCAACATCTGGCGCATCGTGGGCGCTGCTTATCGCGATATCGAATCCGGCGGGAAAGTGCAGGGAGCATCCACGCTCACCATGCAACTCGCCCGCAATTTATTTCTTTCTCCCGACCGCTCGTTTTATCGCAAGGTGCAGGAAGCGCTGCTCGCCATCCAGATCGAACGCCGGTTCACCAAGCCGCAGATCTTCACGCTCTACGCCAACCAGATTTTCCTCGGCCACGGAGCCTACGGCTATGAGGCCGCCGCGCAATACTATTTCAGCAAGCCAGCCCGGCAACTGAAGCTCGAAGAAGCCGCGCTGCTCGCCGGACTTCCCAAGGCGCCGCAATATTACTCGCCGATCACCCATCCGGACCGCGCCATCAAGCGGCGCAACCTCGTGCTCAATGCCATGCTCGAGGACGGCAAGATCACCGCCGCACAAGCCGCGGATGCAAAGAGCAAGCCGATCGTCCTCAATCTGCAGAAAGATCCGAATTCGCTAGCTCCGCACTATGTGGAAGAAATCCGGCGCTACCTCGAAGCGAAGTATGGCAGCGACCAGGTTCACGAAGGCGGACTGCGCGTTTATACCTCGCTCGATATGGATCTGCAAAAGTCCGCGCGCCAGGCGCTGCTCGACGGCCTCGCCGCCTACGAGCGCCGGCATGGCTGGCACGGCAGACTCGTGAACGTCATTGCCCAGGGTCAAAAGCTCGACAAGTATGCAGATCCAGATTGGGATGAAGATCCCGAGATAAACGGATACATGCACGCGCTGGTGATTCAAGTCTCGCCGGCGGCAGCCGCAGTTCGCTTCGGCCAGCACACGGCCACGATCACGCCGGCCGATGCCGCCTGGACAAAGCTCAATCTCAAGTCCAAACTTCCCGATATTCTCCACGCCGGCGACGTTGTCTACATCAAAGTGCTCTCGCTCGATGCTGGGGGGAGATCGCGTGTCAGTCTGGAACAGGATTCAGGGGCCGAAGGAGCGCTCGTCGCCATCGATAACGCGACCGGAGAGATCAAGGCCATGGTCGGCGGCCGTGACTTCAACGTCTCGAAGTTCAACCGCGCCACACAGGCCCTCCGCCAGGTGGGGTCGTCTTTCAAACCGTACGTCTATACCGCTGCGATCGACCAGGGCGGCAGCCCCAGCGACACTATTCTGGACGCGCCGGTAACTTTCCAAACCGCCTCTGGCCCTTACTCGCCGCACAACTACGACGACAAGTTTGAGGGCACCATCACGCTGCGCCGCGCTCTCGCCCAGTCCAGAAACATCCCCGCACTCAAGCTTGCCGACCGCATTGGCATCAAGACCGTGATCGACTACGCGCACCGGTTCGGCATCACCGCAAACATTCCCGCATATCTTCCGGTGGCGCTGGGCTCGGCGGAAATCACGCTGCTCGAACAGACCTCAGCCTTCAGCGTGTTTCCGAACGACGGCGTGCGCGTCGCTCCGCGTTACATCGCCAAGGTGACCGACTATGAAGGCCGCGTTCTGGAAGAAGATTTCTCCGACGTCAAAGACGCCATCAGTTCGCGCACCGCTCGCATTATGACATCAATGCTGCGGGACGTGGTGCTTCATGGCACAGCGGTGGCCGCCGCCAAAATGCCTTATCCGCTGGCCGGCAAGACGGGAACGACCAACGACTTCACCGACGCCTGGTTCGTGGGCTTTTCTCCGTCGCTTACTTGCGGCGTCTGGATCGGTTACGACGAAAAGAAATCTCTCGGCGAGAAAGAGACCGGAGGACACGCCGCCCTCCCGATCTGGATGCAGTTCATGAACGTTGCTCTGGCGGGAAAAGATCCCGGCGAATTCCAGCTGGTACCGGGTCAAGGGAATTCCGCGGTTGCACGGAGAGTCGACACTCCAGACGTCGCGCCCGGCGACGGCGAAACGCACTAGGGCCTCGAACGCGCATACTGTCGATCCAACTTGCCGGTGGAGAGCCGGGCGTAGCCGCCCGGCGGGAAGGGCGAGACGCCCGTCACCACACTAGCTTCCGCATCAATCGGCCGATCCGCACGATTCGATAGAGAGGGAAAAGCGCTTCCGGCAATCGCACCGCCGCTACATCTCCCGGGCCCGGCGTCCAGACGAGCCGCCAGAGATATCGCAAGCGGTCGGCGCGCCGCTCACGCAGCTTCAGGATCAGGCGGAAGTATTCGGTGGATTGGAAATCATAGCTCGCACCGCGAGCGAGACGCTCGGCGAATTCGACGCCGAGTGTTGGCACTCGAGGATCGGCGGCAATCATTTCCTCCGCGGATTTAGGAATCTCTGCCCGAACCACATTCTTCACCAGCCAGAAACTTACGCCGAGAATGCGAGCGATCCCCAGCGACCGCGCCCGGGAAAACACCAGCGAGTAGTCGATGGTCTGGATTCCGGAGTAAGACCGCAAAGTCTCCGCAATGTCCGAAAGCCAGATTAGCCGCGTCCAAAGATGCTTGGCAGCGTGCAGGCACAGCACCAGCAGGGAGTCCTCTGGAGACAGGCAAGGTACCTCGCCTTCGCCAAAGACAGTCTTCCCGGCTCGCGCCATCAAATCTTGCACGCGCAGATCAACCGCATAGAAGTGCGGCAGCAACGCCCACTGCAGTTCGACCAGGTTCTTTCCATCCGCGCTGTCAAACGATCGCTCGTAGCCTGTCCGCAGCCACAGACGTTCGATGGCTGGACTTTCGACGGCCGGGTCAAGCTCCCCAGAAGGCCGATACCCGATTTCGGCCAGAGTCTGCTTCGCTCGGTCGAAGTCCGCGGGAGAAATCAGGAAATCGAGATCCGAAAAGCTTCGCAGGCCGAGATCGCGGTAAAGCGACTGTGCCAGCACCGGCCCTTTATAGGGGAGCGCTCGCAGCTGCAGGCGCTCGAAATGCTGCATAATGCGCGTCAGTTCAGCGGCGAACCATAAGCTGCGCCGCAGATTCGCTTCGTACGCAGATCGAAACGATCGCTCGACTTCCGGTGGAAGACGGCGACCATCTTTGACGCGACCAAGTTCGATCAGGTTGCGGGCCGCGAGCGGAAGAACTCCATGGTATTCAGCCAGGCGAATGACTTCGCTCCAGTCGAGCGCTGAGAGATTCCAATTCGCAACGCGCGCGCGCCGCTCCCGAGACAGCTCCGAGTTGGCCAGCGCGCACAGCAGCTCGAATCCGTTTTCCGTCTGCAGCGCAGGGCTCGACATGGGAGACGGAGGCAAGAATTCGCTCAAGGAAATCCAGCGCCTAAAGGCGCGTCAATGTTAGGGCCTTTGGCGCCATGCCTGAAGGCATGCCCTGATACGAATCGGACTCGCACCACGGGCGAGGCAAGCGGCCACAAGCCGGAATCAATGCGATCGCGAATAATAGGAACGCGAAACGCCACTATAATACAGAGTCTTCGGCGCGCGTCCGAAGCTCCACTCGTAGTGGTGCGGTTCACAGTCGTAGTTGGCGCTTTCATCGTTCACTTTCATGAACCAAGTCGTTTTCGAATCCGTCCGCAAGATATTTCGCCATCGTCCAGCTTTGTTCAATTGGCTTGGCCGGGAGCGGGGCGGCGAAACCATCGCCCTGAGAGACGTTTCCTTTTCGGCGGGAAGCGCAGAGGTAATAGTGCTGCTCGGCCCGAACGGCAGCGGAAAGACCACGGCCCTCAAGTTGATTTCGACCATGCTCCTCCCCGATGCCGGATCGGTGCGCGTGGGCGGCTTCGATGCGCGGCGCGATGCCGGTGAAGTCCGGCGGCAAGTCGGCATTGCCGTTGCCACGGAGCGCTCGTTCTTCCCTCGTCTCTCAGCCAGCGAGAACCTTGATTTCTTTGCCGCCCTCGACGAAGTCCCGCGGAGTGAGAGAGCGCCTCGGATCAAAGACGTTCTTCGCGATACTGGTCTCGAGGAGCAAGCCGACACGCTGGTCATGAAGTTCTCGAGCGGCATGTACCAGCGACTGGGGATCGCGCGCGCACTGGTCAAGCGTCCCAGCGTGCTTTTGCTCGACGAACCGACGCGCAGCCTCGACGCCGCCACCACGGCACACTTCTGGGCCACGATCCGCGCCCTGGCACGGCGACAGACCACGGTTCTGCTCGCCACCCATAACTTCGCTGAGGCGGCCGCCGTCGCGGATCGCCTGCTCCTGCTGCATCGCGGCGAACTGCTCGCTGATCGCGCGGTGGGCGACGGCGAAAGCGCTGACGCGCTCCGCGCTTTCTACTTCCGCATGACCGGCGAGATCGATGAGGCCATGCTCAAGGTCTAGAGATTTGTCATTCGTAATTGGCAATTTGCAATTGAAATTTGGAATCAACCGTTCACGGTGCTTCGTCTCGAAATTACAAATCGGAAATTACAAATTACAAATCTCGTACCTATGACTTCAACTCTGGACAAGCTCCGTGCCATCCTGCGCCGCGATCTGCTCACGGCCGTCCGCCACCGCAGCGGTTTCGTTGTGACCCTGGTCGGAGTGTTCACCGAATTAGCGGCTTTTTATTTTCTCTCCCGCGCCATTGGTCCCGGCTTTCGACCGAATGGCGTCGAATACTTCCCGTTTCTTCTGGTCGGCACGGGCGTCTACACTTTCTTCGTGATGAGCGCGCAAGCTTTCCTGAGCGCGGTGCAGGAAGCGCAGCAGACGGGAACGCTGGAAGTGCTTATGACGACCTCCACCGCCCCGGCTGAGCTCGTCATCCTCAGCTCCATTTCCGCCTTTGCCGGAAATCTGGTCAATTTGCTGGTCTATCTTTTCGCAGGGGTGGCAGTTTTCCGGGCATCGATCCATGCCAACTTTTTCTCGTGCGTGGCAGTATTGATTTTTTCTTTGGCGATTGCCTTGGCTTTGGGAATCGCCGCGGCCACGCTGCAGGTTGCATTCCAGAAAGGCTCGGCTCTGCTGTGGCTTCTCGGTTCCGGACTCTGGTTTTTAAGCGGAACGATGTTTCCGATCCAGAGCTTGCCCCGCCCGCTCGAACTGCTCGCACGCGCGGTTCCTCTTACCTACGCCATCGACGGAATGCGCCGAGCGCTGCTGGAAGGGCAATCGGTGACGGCGATGGCTTCGACTCTAGCCGTCCTTGCCGGGTCTGCCCTGGTTCTGCTGCCGCTCGCACTTGCCGGCCTGTCGCTGAGTTTGAAGCGCGCGCGGCAGGATGGAACTCTCTCATTCTATTGAGGATATTGATTTATTTAGGGATATTGGCCCGCCCTCGTCGGCGCTTGGGATTGTGTCGCAATCATATTGGCACCGGGAAAACCCTGTAGTACACTTCGTTTACTCTTATTGACACTGGGGGATAAGCCAGCCGTCCGACCCAACTGGCTTGACCAATTATGGACGACAATCGGACCCCTCGCGAGATACAGCCGCAACTAGGCAACGCGAGTAGGGCAAAGAAGCTCTACCAAAAGCCGGCATTCCGCTACGAAAGGGTTTTCGAAACGCAGGCTTTATCGTGCGGCAAAGTCGCGTCTGGCATCAACCAATGTGGCCTCTCAATAAAAACTTCCTAACGGAAGAGACCACGCGCGGACGGCACATAAATTCGACTAGGGCCCGCTCAGCTTTGGTGGCGGAGGCTTTGGTTCTCAGCGCTCGCTTCGGCCGAACTATGCGTCTGCGCGTGTTCGGCGAGAGCATGCTCCCCACCCTTTGGCCGGGCGACGTGGTTGAGATCGAAAGCTGTTCGCTCGAAAACGTCCGGGCTGGTGAGATCGTGCTCGCGCAGCGTGACGACCGTCTTGTGATGCATCGCCTGCTCGTCCGCTGCGGACAGAATAATTTCCTGCTACGCGGCGATTCAGTGGCTTGTCCTGACCCTCCATTCCCGTCCCAAGCACTGCTCGGACGACTAGTGCGCCGCGCCGATGAAAGACGCGGCCTGACTCCATCTGGCCTGCACCCTGGGTTTGGAGCGAAGTGGTCTCGCACCGTGGGGATGGTGCTTTGTCATTGGGGCTTGGCACGACGTGTTGCTCTGAAAGTTCACAGTCGCGGGAAGGCATCGGCTCGTGGATTCAGCACTGCGGAAAGCGCGGCAACGCCGGTATCTGCCGGTATTGCGGAGCGCGGAGTCGTATGATTTCCACGCCGCGACAAGTCACGTGTGTCGAAATCGGACGCATCCCGATCGCATTGTCGACCTGCGATAAGGGCTTTCCTGATCTGCTGCGTGAGCGCTATGACGGGTTTTTGAGTTCTTCGCCTCCAGAGTTCGAGTTGGAGTTTGATCTCACCGGCACGGGGCCGGCGTCTGATGACGACGTGCGGGTCCGCCGCGAAGGTCACGAGTGGCTCATCGAGCGTGGCGACTTTCACGCTCGGTGGGACCCGCGCACCGGACGAGGCAGCGTGCGGCAAAATGCCAACCCGTATTCTCTCGATTCGGTGCTCCGCATTCTGCACAGCCTGATTCTTGCCGAGCGCGGTGGATTCCTGCTGCACGCTGCCAGTGCGATTTGCGATGGCCGGGCTTGTCTGTTCTCGGGCGTATCCGGTGCTGGCAAAACCACGATGACGCGGCTGGCGCCACCGGACGTCACCCTGCTTACCGACGAAATTTCCTACCTGCGCCCGAACGCCGAGGGCTACTCGGCATTCGGCACCCCTTTCGCCGGAGAGCTGGCCAGAGCCGGCGAGAACTGCACTGCGCCGGTCTCGGCTCTGTTTTTTCTGGAAAAGGGCCCCGAGAACCGCGTCCATGAGTTGTCGTCCGCGGAAGCCGTTCGACGCCTAATGCGCAATATTCTGTTCTTCGCCGAAGATCGGGGGCTGGTGGAAAAGCTTCTCGCCACTGCTTGTGAATTCGTTGCCAGGGTTCCCATTCGCCGTCTGACGTTCTATCCTGATGCCAGGGTGTGGGACGAAGTTCGAAACTTCGCTCGCGACTTCGCAGATAACTTGCAGGAGGTGCCCGAGCATGCCTGAAACTTGTATTTACATTGCGCGCAGTTCTGCCATTGCCGCCCGCGCGCTGGCCGGCGAAATGATGGTCATGAACTCGGCCGATTCGACTTTCTTCACGCTGAACGAGGTCGCAACCACAATCTTTCAAGCTGCCGACGGTCGCACTCCTCTCCGCGAAATTGTCCGCGACCGGGTCTGCGAGCAATTTGACATCGATCCCGAACAAGCCCAGGCAGATGCCGAGCAGTTCGTCGCCGAGCTTTCCGGGCACGGTATTCTTCTCGTTTCGAATCAACCTCTAGCGCCGGAGACGCCCTGATGAGCCTGATGAGTGAAGTCGGCCAGAAAGCGTTTAACCTGGGCGTGCCCCTCGCCGTGCACATGGATGTCACGTATCGCTGCAACGAGCGCTGTGTGCATTGCTATCTCGATCACGACGACCACGGCGAGATGACGACCGCCGAAATCAAGGACGTGCTCGATCAACTGGCCGAGGCAGGGGTTTTCTTTATCACTTTCAGCGGCGGCGAGGTCTTAATGCGCCGCGACTTCTTTGAGATTGTCGAATACGCCCGGCGTCTCATGTTCAACGTCAAGATCAAGACCAACGCGGTGATGATCCACGAAGAAGAAGCCCGGAGAATCCGCGAACTGGGCGTGGACACGATTCAGATCAGCGTCTACTCGCATCGTCCCGAAGTGCACGATGCCATTACCAAGCTACCGCATTCGTTCGAGCGCACCGTTAAAGCCATTCGCTTCTTACGCGAACAAGGGCTGCGAGTGACCATCGCCAATGTGCTGATGACCGCAAATTCTTCCGATCACAGCGGGGTGCAAGAACTTGCCGCCGAACTCGGCGTGCATTACACGCTCGATCCCACGATCACGCCCATGATGGACAGCGACACATCCATTCTGTCGCTGCGTATTCCCGGCGAGGAACTCAAGGAAATTTTCAGCAATCCTACGCTGGTCGGCAACCCGGAGGAGTTCTGTGCTCCTCCCAAGCCGCCCTCGGAGGAGGATCTTGAGGGTTACTCGTGTAGCGCGGGCCATTCCTTCTGCTACATTTCGCCCTACGGCGATGTCTTTCCCTGCGTGCAGTTTCCCCTTCCCACGGGAAATATTCGTCAGCAGAAGTTTTTGGATATCTGGAATTTTTCTCCCCAGATGAAAGAGGTTCGCTCGATCCAGGCCAAAGACTTGACCGTCTGCTCGTCCTGCTCGCACGTCAGCAGTTGCACCCGGTGTCCGGGATTGGCCTATATGGAAGGAAGTATGCGGGGCCCATCCACCGCGGATTGCGAGAAGTCGTTCTACCGGACGGGCATACCGACGGCGAACATGCTGCGGCAAGGGCTGTCGAAACCACGCACCATGTCAGGCAATACGCCGCCGCTCGTCCAGATTCGGCCGATTGCCGTTCCCGCGTGATGAATCGTATGGTGGACGGACGGGCGTCTCCGGAGCCTGCCCGGAGCGAAGTCGAAGGGTCCAGTATTGTGCTTGCCGGGCGGGGACGCCCGGCGCTCCATTGGCAACCACGTTTGCCTGCTACAGCGTGCCCCCGGCAGTAGCGTTGTGGCTGCGCTTTAGATCAACCACCGCTTCCAAGCTAGCCAACTGCTCCAGAATGCGCTGCAAGGCGGCGCGGACCTCATGCGTCGCCTCGCTGAACTTTATCGCCGCGCCAATACCCATGTCCATGCGCACGACCTCGCTCTCAATCGAAACGTTCGTATGTTCGTGCGAGAAAGTGAGTTTCAGCGGCGATCCGGGCAACAGGAGACCGCTGGTTTCAACGTAGCAACCGCCCAGGCTCAGGTTGGTAACGATGCCCAGCACCGCCCGTTCCAGCCCCTTCCCAGAAATTTCCGTGGTAAGCCGGCCCCGCACCCGCGGATACAGACGGCGATTCTTCTGGGTCGCCTGATTCTGCTTCTGCAGATACATGCGTTTGTCGGCCTCAGAAAGGATCTTTTCGGCATCCATCCCATCTTCGGGATACACCGCCCTGCCCACGCTCAACGATAGAATGTCCTCGTTGCAGATGTCCTTTCCCGCCTGTTTTGCCAGGTCCCGCATCTGTTCCGCCTTGCGCGCGGTAGCTTCTGCAGTGAGTCCAGGAGCGATGACCACGAATTCGTCGCCGCCCATGCGCGCGACATAATCGTACTCACGGCTGGTCTCCTTCAGCGAGTGCGCAAAAAGCCGCAGCACGCGATTCCCCTCCAGGTGTCCAAAGCGGTCGTTGATCTGCTTGAAACCGTCCAGGTCGGCAACCATCACGGTAAGCGTTTTGTTGTCGCGTTTGCAGCGCGCCAGTTCCCGGTCGAGTTGCAGGAATAGCGAGCGCGCGTTGGGAAGACCGGTAAGGTAATCGGTAACCGCCGAACTCTCCGCCTGCTCGTACTTCATCGCATTCTCGATGGCAAGCGCCATCTTGGAACTTACAGCCAGCAGAATGCGCAGGTGGTCGGAGGTAAAGAAATCCTTTTCCGCGTGATACAGCGCGACCACGCCGACCACGCCCGACAAGCCTTCGAGCGGAACTGCGAGCGCTGAATTCAGCGTACTGTACTTCGAAGGATCGTTCAGATAGCCGGGTTCGACCGAGGGATTGCCATTCAGGATCGGCTTAAGGTTTTGCGCTACCCACCCCGAGAGCCCCTGTCCCATGGGAATGCGCAGCGAAGCGAATAGCCGGAAGTTGTCGCCATTCACATATTCCGGCACAAGTTCATCGCCGTGGCGGACGTAGATCGCAGTCGCATCGTAAGGCATCGCCCGGCGCAGTTTCACGGCAAACACCGAGAGCGTTTCGCCCAAGCTGAGCGAAGCCCCCAGATCCTGGCTGAGCTCGAAAAGAGTTTGCGCTTCCTGGCGCGCTGCCGCGATCGAACTGAGAAAACTGCGCTCCGGCGATTGCCGCTGCCCTTGCGCCTCGAACCCGGCTGCCGGCTTGATGGCCGGCTCAACCGACGTGTCACGGTCTTTGACTTCCGTAGATAATTTCTGCTTGCCCAGGCTGTCAGTGCGTTGGTGGACTAGTTGTTCAAGATCCACGTATTTTCGTTCGAGCACCTTGACCACTTGCGGATCAAACGATTTTCCCGATTCGTCCACCAGCCGCGACATCGCTTCGTGCAGAGGCAGCGCCCGACGATATTGCCGATCCGAAGCCAGTGCGTCCAGAAAGTCCACGGCCGCCAGGATGCGGGCGCCAATCGGAATCTGCGTCCCGCGCAACCCTAGCGGATAGCCAGTCCCGTCGAATTTTTCGTGATGAGCCCGTACGATGGGCACGACCGGGTATGGAAAGCGCACCCGTTCCAAAATTTCCGCTCCTACCAGCGGATGAATCTTCATTTTTTCGAATTCTTCCGGCGTCAGGCGCCCGGGTTTCGAGATGATGTGCTCGGGAATCGCCAGCTTACCGATGTCATGCAGCAAGGCCGCGGCTTGCAGGGCCTCCATTCCCTCCCGGTCAACCTTAAGTTCCTTCGCCACCTCGACCGCGTAGACGCGAACTCTCTGCAAGTGGTCGTGAGTTGTCTGATCCTTGGCCTCGATGGCGAGCGCCAGCGCTTCGATGGTGCGCATGTGCAAGTCAGCCATTTCCTCCACATGCCGCTTCTCGTCTTCCAGTTTGCCGAGGTACAAGCGGTAAGAACGGTAGATGAGGTACACCACCGGAAGCGTCAGCAACGACGTCTGCCAGTCGGTAAAGCCATGCAGCCAGCTCATCATTCCGGCCACGCCCGCGCCCACCAGGTAGTACGGGAAGCTCCAGAAGTAGCAGTCCGCCCAGATCTTTCGCAGCGACCTTCGCTCCGTCAGCGAAATCACGGCTGCAACCGGAAGCGTATTGGCCACGAAGTAAATGCACGCCGCCAGAAATAGGAGTGTAGAGGGGTTACTCACCGCGTGATGCGCCAAAGAGTAGTGGTACGATGCGAAGGTTACGGCGATGGCCAGCGCCGTCGAGCTGACGTTGAAGGCGACCTGAATCGGAACCGGGCGATCGCGGTCGAAGCACTGCACGACCACCGCCGCGCAGCCGAGCGCCATGGTTTCCGCCAAGCTCAGTTCCAATACACCGAGCAGCAGAAATAAAAAGTTCACCGACATCGTCCCGGTAATCCCGGGCAGGTTCACTTTTAGCCGCGAGGCCGCCAGCGCGATTACCAGATAGCAGAAGAATTTGAGCGGATTCTCACTCCGGCCGTGCAAGACCGAATAGGTCAGGACGGTTGTTCCGCAGAGCACGACCACGGCAATAAAAAGACGTGGTACCGTGCTCATTTCCCTCCAGGATTGAGGGCGAGTTTTCATTCCGGACGAGCTCCTGCGCGGGATGCCGTTTGCAATTCCCAAGGCGCAAACACGGGGGGACAACTCATTGATAACAGGCGCCGGACAGGCAGGAAAGCATTCGAATATTTGGAGGTAAACTTCCGTAATCGGGTACAGTGACCTTTTGGCACTGCTGCCCTCCTCCCTCGCCGGAAGCACAGCTCTTAAGCCATAGAAAAGACAGTGCCAACCAATCCTCAGCGCCCATCTCAGCAAAGCGTGAACTTGGTACCCCGCCGCACCGTATAAGCAGAAGAGCACCGTTGGTTTGGCTCGGGTTTGACTCGCCAGAACTCTCGGGCCTAACATGAATGACTCTCTCCCAGGAGTGTTCCCGGAATGATCGGCCAGCCTGTCTCACACTACCGTGTCCTTTCGCAGTTGGGGGGCGGAGGGATGGGCGTTGTGTACGAAGCCGAGGACATCAACCTGGGACGCCATGTCGCGCTCAAGTTCCTGCCTCCGGAGACGGAAAAGGATCCGCTCTCGCTTGACCGTTTTCAGCGCGAAGCTCGCGCGGCGTCCGCTTTGAACCACCCCAATATCTGCACCATCTACGAGGTCGGAGAGGACAGTGGACGCCACTTCATTGCCATGGAGTTGCTGGAAGGCGAGACACTCAAGAATCGGATCCACGGCCAGCTCCACAGCCAACCTATGGAACTCGGGCAATTGCTCGATCTCGGCACGCAGATCGCCGACGCTCTCGACGCCGCCCATGCCAAGGGAATCATCCACCGCGACATCAAACCCGCGAACATTTTCGTGACCAGTCGCAACCATGCCAAGATTCTCGATTTCGGTTTGGCCAAGCGTACCGTCACTCCTTCTATCCTGTCTGCCGCCACCGTTGGTTCCGCCGCGACCGTGGACGAGCCGTTCCTGACCAGCCCCGGATCGACCGTCGGTACCGTGGCATATATGTCTCCCGAGCAGGCGCGCGGCAAGGATCTCGACGCCCGCAGCGACTTATTCTCTTTCGGCGCGGTGCTCTATGAGATGGCCACCGGTGCAGTGCCCTTCCGCGGAGATACGTCCGCCGTTATTTTCGATGCAATCCTGAATCGCCCCCCGGCGCCACCGCTTCGCCTGAATCCCGATTTGCCTCCGCAGTTTGAAGGGATCCTGAACAAGCTGCTCGAAAAAGACCGGGACCTGCGCTACCAGAGCGCGGCCGACGTACGCTCCGACTTGAAACGCCTCAAGCGCGACTCGGAATCGGGCTCGATTCTGGCCGCGACTTCCTCCAGTTCCTCTGTCCGCAGCGCTTCGATCCGCAATCCAGCGACGCAAACCCGCAACCGCAGGCTGCCTGTATGGCTGATCCCGGCTCTGATCGTTGCGCTGGTGGCAGCAGGCATTGGCTTCGTGTTTCTCAAACGCGGTCATGCGCTCACCGAGAAAGATTCGATCCTGATTACTGATTTCGTAAACACCACCGCCGATCCCGTTTTCGATGGCACTCTCAAGAAAGCGCTGGCCGTCGATCTGGGGCAGTCTCCGTATCTGAACGTCTTCCCTGACCAGAAGATCCGCCAGACATTGCAGTTCATGGGCCGCAGCCCCACGGACCGCATCACCAGCGACATCGGCCGCGAAATCTCTCAGCGCGATGGCATCAAGGCCATGTTGAACGGCAGCATTGACAGCGTTGGGGGGCAGTACGTCATCACTCTGGAAGCCACCAATGCTTCCTCCGGCGATTCGCTTGGACGCCAGCAGGTTCAGGCAGAGCGAAAAGAAGATGTGCTGAACGCGCTGCATGGCGCCGCCACCAAACTGCGCGGCCAACTCGGCGAGTCGTTGTCCACGGTGCAGAAATACGACATGTCCCTCTCCCAGGCGACCACTTCATCGCTCGACGCGCTCAAGGCGCTGAGCCTCGGTGACGCCAAGCACAACGGCGGCGACGAACTGGGTGCCGTTCCCAACTATCAGCACGCGATCGAGATCGATCCCAACTTTGCGATGGCTTACGCCCGCCTCGGCACGATCTACAACAACCTTGGACAGACCCAATTGTCGGAACAGAACCGGCAAAAGGCTTTCGAGCTTCGGGATCGGGCCAGCGAGCGCGAGAAGCTCTACATCATGTCCCATTATTATGCGGACAGCGGCCAGCTCGACAAGGGCATTACCGCCTACGAACTCTATATCCAGACCTACCCGCGGGATTCCATCCCCTACAACAATCTGGCCGGCATCTATAACGAGCTCGGGCAGTTCGACAACGCGTTGGAGAAAGCGAAGCATGCCGTGGAGCTCGACCCCGACATGATGAACGGCTATGGGCAAGTGGCTTCGGCCTATGCGGGCCTGAACCGGATCGAGGAAGCACGCGCTACGCTCAATACAGCAGTTCAGCACAAAGGGTCCACCGCGGGCTCCCATGCGTACCTGGCTGCGCTCGACTGGTGCGAAGGGAGAGACGCCGATATCGAGAAGGAACTGCAGACCGCCTCCGCAACCCCAGACGGACAGCTGGAAGTTCTCAAATTCCGCACCGGCCTCGCGGCCGCCCGCGGGCAACTACGACAGGCGCGGGATTTCACGCGCCAGGCCGAGGATGTGCTGGATCGCCTGCACCTGCAGGGTCGAGCCGATATGGAAGCGCAGCTTGCCGGGGCGGAGGCAGTGGTGGGCAGTCTTCCCGAAGCCACCAACGGCGCCAACGAGGCGCTGCGGTTATCCCGAACTCTATCGGTGTTAGGGAATGTTGCCACCACGTTCGCCATCCTGCGCCAGGACCAGAAAGCCATCGCATTGGCCGACGAAATCCTGCGCACTCATCCAAACGATACCTTCGCTGTGAACGTGACGGTCCCCATGATTCGGGCGATCGCCGCTTTACGTCCCGCGAATCCCGCCAAGGCCGACCCGGCCAAGGCCATCGACTCCCTCAATACCGCCGCCCTCTATGGGCGCGCCAACAACGCCGTTTATTACGCCCGAGGCATTGCCTACGAGCAGGCTGGACGCTACGCCGAGGCCCAGCAAGACTTTCAGAAGGTTCTGGACATGAAATCCCGCAGCGGACCTGACATTCTGCTTGTTATCGCTCAACTGAAGTTGGGCCGCTTATTTCAGAAGCAGGCTGACGCTGCCAAGGCTCGCATCGCCTATCAGAACTTTCTCGCCGCCTGGAAGGACGCCGACCCTGACCTCCCACTCCTCCACGAAGCCAAGGCTGAATACGCCAGGCTTCAGTAGAGACGCGGCTTGCCGCGTCTCCGTCCATACGCCACCAATGACCCGATGGAGGGACGGGGCGCCCTCGCCCGTCCAGCCGGGCGGGGACGTCCGGCGCTCCACCGTCAGAAACGGATCAGCATGAGCAGCGAAGAGCATAGTGACGATCAAAGTGAACATCAAAGTAACGATCAAAGAGCCCGTTGGGATATCAAGTACGAGCAAGGCCTGCCTTCTCTGACCGAACCGGATCCGTTCTTTATCTCGGCTTATGAGAGATTTGTGAATCCATCCGGCCCGAAGCCAGGCGTGGCATTGGATTTGGCGGGTGGACTTGGCCGACATGCCCTATGGCTGGCAAGCAGGAGCTGGCAGGTTAGTGTGGTAGACGTTTCCGACGTGGCGATCGGAAAGCTCAGTCAGGCTGCTCTTGAGCTGAATGTCAAACTCGAACTTCTTGTAGGAGACGCCGCCGAGTTCAGATTTGAACCCGCGCAGTTTGAGCTGATCGTGCTGTTCTATCACCTGGACCGCAGTCTCTTCCCAAAGATAGTTTCCGCATTGAAACCGGGCGGTTTGCTCATCTCTAAGATGAGCCTGCGGTGGGATTCGGGCGGGAGCTTAACGACGGCCATTTCCAACCCTCTGCACAGAAATGAACTGCCATCACTCGTTCCAGAACTGGATGTTCTGCATCATCAGGAACGACCCGTGCGCGATCGGGGCGTGGTCGAGTTTGTAGGAAGGAAGTAAGGGCAGCGTGGCTTTCGCACCGAACTGCCCTCACCGACCGGGGAGAACCGCCTAAAAGTGGAAACCCAACTCAGCCGTGTAGTTTCGAGGCGCCACGAAGTGCGTGCCACTGAAGGTCGACAGAAAGTTGAAAAGAGCCGTCTTGTTTGTCAGGTTGACGGCGGTAAACCGTAAGCTCCACTTATAACGATCGCCGTGAAAGAGGTTGTCGTCGCCCACTGCCGCGTCAAACAAATTCCGCGGCGCGATGCGCGTTGGATTGTGGTCCACGTCGAATGTCCCGAGTTTCGGAAAGACTATCCTCGTTGCACTGCCGGTTGGTTGACCATTCGCCAGCACATTACAAGTCGATGAAGTCAGAGGATTGTTCAGCGCCGCCAGGTGCTTAGTGCCACCGGAATCCACGCAGAAAAGCCCGACTGCGGTTTGCTGGTCCGCATCCAAAAATGCCAGCGCGTCGCCAAAAGTACCCAAGTTAGTGTTGCTTGCCACCAGCCCGCTGTCATATCGCCAATTCATCGAAACCCAAGGTAAATTCTTTTTTGGTTGGTATTGTAAATGTGTGGTCTGCTGGAACTTCTGATCGTGGTCGATGCGGAACGGTTGTCCGGTTTGAATCGTAGCGCCCAGTCCGCCAATTTGAGGCGGGAAGTACCGGGCATTTATGTGCCCGAGCACGACGAACGCCGACAACCCGTGAAATTCGGGCATGCTCGCACGCACAGAAACTCCGTCGAGTTTTGAATTGTGCCAGGCAATGGGAAAGGTGATGGGCGTGCTGCCAAATATGCTGAAGTCGTATCCATTGCGAGTGTATTTCCAGAAATAATCAGCGTCCACGACCAGGAACCTTCCAAAAGCTTGTTGCAGGCCAGCGTTGAACTGATTGCGGAAACCGGGACGAATGGGCGCGAAGGCTTGGCTATTTGCGCCGTTGAACACGGCGTTGACGGTCGGATTTTGGGATCCGAGGCTCGATAGAATCAAATTCTCGTTGTATGGGGTGGCTTGGATGCGAGAGTACGCGACGCGCATCACCGTGCTGGTCTTCTTGATGTTATACGCGATGCCGACGCGTGGTTCGAGTTGAGAGTCGTGGACGATCCCCCGATATAAATCACCGCGGAGTCCTAGGTTGAAGGCCCAGTTGCCTGTCGTGATCGTATCCTGGACGTAAAGTGCAAGTTGCTTGACGTCCGTTCGGCCGTGAAATGGGAAGAGACTTCCTCCACGAGTCAGGTCGATCGGGAGCAAGAACGTGCACGGGGCGGCAACGGCAACGCCGCCTACAAAGCAAAGGTTGCCGTTCGCGTCTACGCTTGACGGCAGGAACGCGGGATCGGTAAGGCCGAAATTGAAGTTTTCCCGCAGGAATGTGTGCTCGAAGGTGACGCCCACCTTCACGTTGTGAATGCCTTTCACGTAGGAAATGTCTGAGCGCAGGCCCGCGTTCGTCAGTGTTCTGTTCTGGTTCACGGTTGCCGAAGAGCCGCCGGGAATGAGCCCAGTACCATCGGCGAACACGTCTGCGGACGGGTAGTAATTGTAATCGTCATGACGCACAAACCCTCCGAACGTGAAAAGGGTCGTGGGGCTGAACAAGTGGGTCCATACCGGCGCGATGTTATAGGTCTTGATCTCTGAGCGCTGATCGGTCGGCCCTACCATGCCGCCGGTGATCGGATTCGTTACCCCAGCATTGAGGTTGTCGTAGGAATTAGGCGTCTGAAACCAGGAACGGCTATAGCCGAGGTTTACATGGATCGAGTCCTTATCGGTAGGCTGAAAGTCGACCCGATCGAACACGTTCTCTTCATTGCCTCTGTCGTGTATGGCTCGAAGTTCCGGCGGATCCAGGAATCGGCTCGTGTTCAATCCGCTAGCCGCGACGAAATTCCCCCATTTTTGGCCGCCATAAGCCAGATCGAAGCCCACCGACGAAGTGCCGAAGCTTCCGTAGGACGACTTGACGCTGCCGTGAGGGCTTGTATTGCCTTGGCCCGATCGCGTCGTCACTTTAACTATCACACTGGTCTTGTCACCGAATTCGGCTGGAACCTGGCCGGAGATCACTTCCATGGACTGAATCGATTCCGGTGGTATCTGGTTTGAAAAGACCTTGCTCTGCTGGTCGGTAATGGGCTGGCCATCGTAAGAGAACGAGTTATCAGCGTGGTCGCCGAGTCCGTGGAAGAGGCCGTTCGAGTCCGCCACGACTCCAGGCGTGGTGAGCGTCACCAGCGAACTCAAGGACGAAGACTGACTTTCGAGCGGAACCCTGTCAAATAGTCCTCGATCGACGTCGGTGTGAAAGGACGGGTCGTTCTCGACCAGATCTCCGCCACCTTCGACCGTTACGCTTTCGGAAGATCCAGCCACTTTAAGACTGATACTAATGTTCAAAGGCACGCCGGATCGAACGTCAACGTCCTGGGCGTAGGAAGCAAACCCCTGCCCGGTCACGCTGAGATGATAAGGATTGAACGGGACATTCGGGATACTAAATCTGCCAGAAGCGTCAGTACTGGTGATTCGATCAAAGCCACTCACCGGGTTGTGGATTTCTACGGTCGCACTCGGAACAACCGCGCCTGAAGCGTCTACAACGGTGCCTGTCACCGCGGTAGCGTTACCCGACTGCGCATTCGCAGCCCCAGCACTCAACGCCACAGCAACGGCCACAATAGCCGCAGCCCGCCAGCCCTTACAAAATAAATGCATGATTCCTCCAATAATGGGTTCTGGAGCGAGTCCGATCACATTCACACTGAAGATCGAAGATCGCGGTCCTTTGGAATGCTTACTGGATTCGGTGCGGGATCAGAACGCAGGTGGAGGACGAATAAACTGAGTGGTAGCGGGACGAAAAATCCGGGAAACTTCTGAAACCCGACTCGCCAGGGCTGCAGTAACTAAAACCGGCGCGGACGCAACCGTCTGGGTGCTGATTCCGACATGAGCTGTCGCGCAAATCGTGCAGGTGTGGTGGGATGAGGTCGAGTTCTCGGGATGGGAGTGGGCTGCCTGTATCGTACCCATCACGCATACCAGGGCGACGCAGAGCACACCCACAGCTCTGACGAACATCCCCCGATTTACCGCTACCCTCAGCATGCTCGTACGGCGTTCCTTATTGATTTAGGCGCGTGGCCTTTAGACGATTGTACCCTTAGATGGTCATCGGGGGAAGTTCGCTGCACCCAAAAAATGAGGCTCCCGCTCACGGCCTCCGCAATATTCACATCTGCCTTCCAAGGTCTTGAACAGATGGTACCTGCCCTTGGTATATTCTCGGGTTCGCACACATGAAACCTTTTAACCTCTGCTTGCTCGGCTTCGGCAACGTCAACCGGACGCTGGTCGAACTCTTGCAACGCAAAGAATCCGAACTGCGCGAGCGTCACGGCATCGAGTGGCGCATCACGGGAGTCGCATCGCGACGCATCGGCTGGCAGGCAAACGCGTCCGGCTTTGATGTGGCCGAACTCCTGCGTGCGCAGAACTCGGACGCACTCGACTCGGATGCGTTCGCGAGAATGCGCGGCAAGGAGTGCAAGCACTACAACGCCTGGCTCGACGCGGCTCAGCCCGCCGTCGTGTTCGAGGCCACTTCCCTCAACGTCGAAAACGGACAGCCGGCCATCGACCACATCCGCGCCGCGCTCGAACACGGAGCTCACGCGATCACGGCCAACAAAGGCCCAGTTGTCCACGCCTATGAAGAACTGCGTGACCTCGCAGCCCGCCGCGGTAAGCAGTTTTTATTCGAATCGACCGTCATGGACGGCGTCCCCATCTTCTCCCTTTTCCGCAACACGCTGCCCGCGACCGAGGTGAAGGGGTTCAAGGGAATCCTCAACTCCACCACGAACGTGATTCTGACTGGCATGGAAGGTGGGCTGAGCTTCGACGAATCTCTCGGCCAGGCGCAGCAGTTGGGCATCGCCGAAACCGATGCCAGCCATGACATCGACGGCTGGGACGCAGCCGTAAAAGTCGCTGCACTGGTGAACGTGATCATGGGTGTACGCCTGCCTCCGAAAAAAGTGGACCGCGAGGGAATCCGCAGGCTCACCGGAGAAGCTGTGCGCTCGGCTCGAAATGCAGGCGCGCCCTACAAACTCATATGCCGCGCCCAGCGCACCGAATCGGGAGTAAGCGCGAGCGTTCGCCCCGAGCAGATCCCGCTCACCGACCCGATGGCGCTGGTCGGCGGAACATCGTCCATCATCCAGTTTGAAACCGACATTTTCACCGGGCTCACGATCACGGAGGAAAATCCCGGACTCTATGCGACGGCCTACGGCATGCTGGCGGACTTCATCCGGGCAGCCGGCTTGTAGAGCAGGCCGGGGCGAGAACCAACAAAAGCACTATCACCCGCACGGGTATTCTTCGACAATCATTGGAATTGGAACTGGAGTTGGAGTTGGAATTATCGCCGGCTCTCGTTTGTTGCAGCGCCACCTGCGTCTTAATTTGATCTTTGTATTTTGATCTTCCCAGTTGGGCCTGCTCCATGCGGGCCCAGCGAAGTCAGACTCAGGGAGAAGTAATTTATGTCGGGACAAGTCATTTTGTATTTTGACGACCAAGCGGACGCACTGCGCTTCGCCCTAGCCGCGGGATCAGTGATGGCGGGCGACGAAGCTCGCGCCACCGACGATTTGGTCCAGAAAACGACGCGAGTCACGCGCATCCGACTGGACGCCGCGAACAAAGGAAAGGGCAAGCAACCGAATCCTCCCGAACGCGCTGCCTAACGAGGTGCTGAAAAGGCGCTGCGTAACCGGATGCTGAAAAGCCCGCTGGTCGTGCCGCCCCGTTTCGTATCAGGGCATCGCTTCCGCGATGCCGAATCTCTCAGAAATTAGCTGCCCCTTTAGGGGCCTGGGCATCGAATACGTCGGCGTTCGTGCCACCCTTCCACATCGGTCTCAACGCTCTCAATTAGAATATCTGCTATGCCAATCGCTGAGCAGGCTTCATCTTCATCCACCGCACTCGACCTCACCTGGGTTCGCTCGCGGTTCCCTGCGCTCGCACAAACTGTCCACAAACATCCTGCGGTTTTTCTGGATGGCCCCGGCGGCACGCAGGTCCCGCGGCAGGTGATTGACGCCATCGCGGACTATCTCTCGCGCAACAACGCCAACACCGGGGGCGCCTACCACACCAGTCGCAACACCGACCGCATGATTGCGGAGGCGCGATCGGCGATGGGTGATTTTCTGAATTGCGATGCGGATGAAATCGTTTTCGGCCCGAACATGACCACGCTGACTTTCGCAATGAGCCGCGCCATCGGCCGCGAACTCGCACCCGGCGATGAGATCGTCCTCACGCTGCTCGACCACGACGCGAACTTCTCACCCTGGAAAGGGCTGGAAGAAAAAGGCGTCATCATCCGCACGGTAAGGTTTAACGAAGGCGACTGCACGCTCGACATGCACGACCTTGCCGCGAAAATCGGCGAGCGCACGCGGCTGGTGGCCGTCGGTTATGCGTCGAATGCCGTAGGCACAATCAACAACGTCGCCGAAGTGGTGCGACTGGCGCGGCAAGCTGGCGCACTGAGTTACATCGATGCCGTCCACTACGCTCCGCACGGGCCAATTGACGTGCGTGCACTCGACTGCGATTTTCTGGTCTGCTCATCTTACAAATTCTTCGGCCCTCACATGGGCGTCCTCTACGGCAAGCACGCGCACCTGAAGCGGTTGCATCCGTATAAAGTCCGCCCCAACACCGACAACATTCCAAACTGCTGGGAATGGGGCACCCTGAACCACGAATGCATCTCGGGAATCAAAGCCTGCGTGGATTACTGGGAAGAGCTGGGCAGACTCGCGAAGCCTGCGGTCACGACCCGGCGCGCAGCGATCCTGGCCGCGCACGAAGCGATTCACGGGCACGAACGAACAATGATGGAGAAGATGATCGCAGGCTTGCTTGCGATTCCCGGATTAAAGCTATACGGCATCATCGACCCGCGGCGCTTCGAGAATCGCTGCGCGACCATCGTCGTCCGAATCGAAGGCCACACGCCGATGGCGCTGGCAACGATGCTTGGCGAGCGCGGCTTCTTCACGTGGGACGGAAACTACTATGCCCTGAATCTCACCGAACAGTTGGACGTCGAGCGCCTGGGAGGATTTCTGCGCATAGGCCTCGTGCACTACAACACGATGGAGGAAGTGGAGAGGCTACTGGGGGCGCTGCGGGAAATTGTGGGAAGGTAGAATCTCTAGCATCTTGTGATAGACTGCCGCCATTCGGAGTGCGCATGTCATGGTGAGAGTAGCGCTCAGATTTCGGCGGTCTCCTCCTTCTAGCCTACGGATTCCTCGCTGCGGCGCAAACGGCGCCGACCCAAACGACTCGCTCGTTGCTCGTGAATGTTCTGGACCGAAACGGCAATGCTGTTCGAAATCTGACGAAAGATAGCTTCCGAGTCAAGGTGAACGGTCATGCGGCTGCGCTTCTCGACGCGCACTACAATCTTGCTCCGCGGCGAATCGTCGTGCTTCTCGATATGAGCGGCAGCATGGCGGGCGAGACGGAAAAAACGAGAAATGGAGGATTGCCCGAGAAGCGATTGAAGACTTCCTAACGGAAAACTCCCGCCGAAGTGCAAGTCGCGCTAGTTACTTTCTCCTCTAAGATCCATGACATCCTTGATTTCTCGCAGGGCAGATCGTCCATAAATAGAGTGGCTGAAGCGCGGACCTGGCCAGCGGTCCGACATCAAGGGAACCACTCCGTTCTTCGACGCGGCGGCCGCAGCAGCTAAGCTTTTGGAACCTGCGCTCCCTGGGGACTCCGTTTACGCCATTACGGATGGCGGCGACAACAGCAGTCGCATCTCAAAGACGGCTGCGAAGCAGCGATTGCTGCAATCGCAAATTCGACTCTTCGTATTCCTATTCGCCGAACCGATGCCCACCGAAGAAGAGCGGTCAGGGCCGGAGTCAGTCATGGCGTTAGCGCGCGACACTGGAGGGTTCGTCTTCGGTGTTTCGGGCCACCCCAGCGCAGGTGGAGCGTCTTTTCTGCCGTCCGCGAATTTTGAATATGACTATGACGAGCATACGCGGGAAAGAATCAGACCTTACAGGCAGGCGCTCAATATTCAGGTGGACGGTTTCTACACGTTGCACTTGGATGCACCCTTCCAGCCCGGGAAAGCGGGAAAGGTCTCTCTCGACATCGTGGATGGTAGGGGCATCGCGAGGAAGGACGTCGCGTTCACATACTCGAAACTACTGCCGTCACAACCCAACTAGGGTTACGGCTTGCGGCTCTTCGTCTGCCGTTTTCGACTCGGAGGCTTTGTTCGAACGCGTTTCGTTTGAGCACGCTTCCGGCGAGTGGGTTTCGCTTGAATCTCGACCACGGAGTTTCCCCGTCCGACAATCGCCAATTTCGCCAGCCCGATGAACAACCCATGCTCAACCACTCCTGGCGTGCCACTCAACTCCCGCGCGAGCGCCGGCGGTTCCGCGATCTTCCCAAAGCTGCAATCGAGAATCTGATTGCCATTGTCGGTCAGGTAAGGACTGCCGTCGGGCTTCAACCGCAATTTGGGCAAGCCGCCCAGCGACACGATCTTCCTCTCGACAACAGTTCGCGCAAACGCGATTACCTCGACCGGCAAGGGAAAAGTGCCGAGCACGGCAACAACCTTGCCGGAGTCAGCGACCACCACCATCTTCTTCGATGCCGTAGCGATGACCTTCTCGCGAGTCAGCGCCCCGCCGCCGCCTTTGATCAAATTCAGCTTGGGATCGACTTCATCGGCGCCATCTATGGTGATGTCGATTTCCGGATGTTCGTCCAGCGTAGTCAGCGGAATGCCGACTGCGCGCGCCAGATCGGCGGTCCGCACAGAAGTTGGGATTCCGATAATTTTCAGTCCATCTTTCACGCGCTCGCCTAGCGCGACAACTGCGAAGTACGCGGTTGACCCAGTGCCCAATCCAACGATATCGCCGTCGCGCACCAGCTTCGCGGCGGCGCGGCCGGCGGCTTCTTTTTCTTCTTCATTCGCCATGGTTGCACCTTCTCGACGTCCCGTCTGATCGACACTTCACCCGATCGGCGCTTGTCGTCAGACGATGGACGATCACTTGTTATATATCGCGATGTAGGCGAGATAACCCGCCAGTACTAATCCGAAAAGACCGAGCAAGCAGGATACGAGGTCGATCACGAATCCAGCCGGCTCGAAAGTGTTCGAATCAAGTTGCACTTTGGTCTTTCGATAGCGCCTGAGACCGGCCAGAATCAGCAGCACTCCACCCACGGTCGAAATAATACCCAGCCAGGTTGTCAGGCCGGGGGTGGTGGAGTTGTATCCCTGCATCTTCATGAATTCGCGCAGTGCGATCGAGAAGCGTCCGACGGCGAATCCGAAGACGATGGTCGCGACGCCAGTTCGCACCCACGCCAGAAAGGTGCGTTCGTTGGCCAGGTGATCGCGGGCGCGATTAGGGTTTGAATTATCAGGCATGTATAGGGGTGAACAGGCAAGTTTAGCAGCCCGAATTATTCCACAGTCTTCTGAATCAGCGCACCGATTCCCGCGATGTTTTTCAAAAGATCGGCGGGAAAACCGTGCCGCTCCTGAAGATATTCCGGTGAATTGTAGGAGAGCCACACTTTGCCCTGCTCGTCTTGCCACGCGAGCGCTTTCAACGGAAGGTCGATGGCCAACCGGGGCGCCGCAGCCATCAAAGGCGTCCCACCTTTCGGACTGCCGAAGATCAGTACCTGCGTCGGGCGCATGGTGAGGCCGGCCTTCTCCGCCTCACCGCTGTGGTCGATAAGTGCAAACACGGTCAGGCCTTTCTCGCTGAGGATCGCCTGCAGCCGCGCCAGAGTCTCAGGCACGGAGTAGCGGCTCGGCACATCGATGATTCCGCTCGCCATGTCGGTGCCTCCAATTCAGATTTGCGTCATCATAAACCCTTGTCACAGATTTCAGGTCGATCTACACCCTGCGATTGGCCTTGCTGGTGGAGCGCCGGGCGTCCCCGCCCGGCCACCTCGCTGCCGGACGGGCGAGACGCCCGTCTCTCCACTTCCCTCGGCTGAATCGGCCACACCGGGCGCCGCATCCGTTATTCTATATAAGACCTCTTATGGCGACTTCAACTCGGAATACCAGCCGGAGCGCGGCTCCCGCAATCATCGACAAGTACGAACGCGAACGCGTCTTTAACCTGTTCCGGCAGTTTGGATATCTGGAAGCCGAACTGAACCCGCTCGGCCTGCTGCCTCCGCAAACGCATCCCGACCTGCGGTTTGATAACGAGATCGACAACGAGGGGGCGCGGGAAGCGCGCCGCATTTATTGCGGCAGCGTAGGCGTGGAATTCATGCACATTGCCGACCCGGAGCGGCGGCGCTGGCTTCAGGAACGCATGGAGGCCGAACCCGCCGCCACCGACCGGGAGCGCGCCCTGGACCTGCTGTTCCGCGCCGACATTTTTGAGCAGACGCTGCAGCAGCGCTATCTCGGCAACAAACGATTCTCGCTCGAAGGCAACACGTCTTTATTGCCGGCGATGGATGAGGTTCTGGACGTGGCCGGCGAGCACGGCGCGGTCGAACTGGTCATGGGCATGAGCCATCGGGGACGGCTGAGCGTCATCATTCATCTGGCCAAGCGCCCGGCAGAGCAGGTGTTTGCCGAATTTGAGGATGTGGATCCACGCAGCGTATTGGGATCGGGCGACGTGAAGTACCACATGGGCGCGACCGGTGAGTACGTCACCCGGAGCGGCAAGAAAATTCATATCCACCTGGTGTCGAATCCCAGCCACCTGGAAGCCGTGAATCCGGTGACGGTGGGACGCACTCGCGCCAAACAGGACCGCGCCGGTGAAGGCGGTGAGGCGAAGTATCTGCCGCTGCTCGTTCACGGCGACGCCGCGTTCGCAGGACAGGGCATCACGGCAGAGACGCTGAATTATGCCGACCTCAGCGGCTTCACCGTGGGCGGAACGATTCATGTAATCGTCAACAATCTGATCGGGTTCACGACCAATGCCCGCGAAGAGCATTCCTCGCGCTTCTCGGCGCAACTGGCGCGGCGGCAGGCGATTCCGATCTTTCATGTGAATGGTGAAGACGTGGACGCCGTGATGCGGATCGCGCGAATCGCCGCCGAATACCGCTACAAATTCGGCACCGACGTGGTCGTGGACCTGATCGGCTACCGGCGCCATGGCCATAGCGAGGTGGACGATCCCACGGTGACGCAGCCCCTGATGTATAAGGCGATCAAAGAGCATCCGCCGCTGTACCAGATTTACGCCAAACAAATCGGCCTTGACGTTGACCATATCGCGGAGCGAGTAAGGACGATCAAGAGCGAGTACGAAGCCGCACAGAAGAGCGCGACGCAGTTCACCAAGAAGCCGCTGATGCGCGATCTTCCCGAGTATTGGGACGACTACTTCGGGGGCCGCTATAAACCGGACTACGAGCAGCCCACAGGCATCGCGCGCCAGGAGTTGGTCGAACTCACGGCGCGTTTGACCACGTATCCGGAAGGTTTCCACATCCATCCCAAGGTGAAAAAGTTGCTGGAGCAGCGCGCGGAGATGGGGACGGACAAGAAGCCAGTCGACTACGGTATGGCCGAGGCGCTGGCTTTCGCGAGCCTGGTCAAGCCTAACCTGGGGAAGCCGGGGATTCCGATACGCCTGAGCGGTCAGGACACGCGGCGCGGGACATTCAATCAACGGCACTCGGTGCTGTTCGATATTGAAGACGAAACGGAATACGTTCCGCTGCGTCACATTGCGCCGGGGCAGGCAGCGTGCGACATCTACAACTCCACGCTTTCGGAAGCGGGCGTGATGGGATTTGAATACGGCTACAGCCGCGATTATCCCGAGGCACTGGTCTTGTGGGAAGCGCAGTTTGGCGATTTTGCGAACGTTGCACAGGCCGTGATCGACCAGTTTGTGTGCGCCGGCGAGGACAAGTGGGGACTGCTCTCAGGTCTGGTGCTTTTGCTGCCCCACGGCTACGAAGGACAAGGTCCGGAACATTCGAGCGCGCGCATCGAGCGATTTTTGCAGCTGGCGGCGCGGGACAATATCCAGATTTGTCAGCCCTCGAATGCGGGGCAATATTTCCATCTGCTGCGGCGGCAGGCGCTGCGCAAGTGGAGGAAGCCGCTGGTGGTGTTCACGCCGAAGAGCATGCTGCGGCATCCGGATGCGCTGTCTCCGCTGGAAGATCTGACCCATCAGAAGTTTCTGCCGGTGATTCCGGACACGGAAGCGCAGGATGCCAAACGGATTCTGATCTGCACTGGAAAAATCGGACACGAACTGCGCACGGAGCGGCAGAAGCGAAAAGACTTGAGCACCGCCATTGTCTTCCTCGAGCAGATGTACCCGTTCCCCGAGGCGGAACTGACCGCGGAACTGGAGCGTCATAGTTCAGCGCGAGATATCGTATGGGTGCAGGAAGAGCCATCCAACATGGGTGCGCTTTCCTACATGCTGCCGCGCTTGAAGCGCATCGCAGGCAAGCGGCCAGTGCTTTCGGTGAAACGGTCCGGGAGTGCGAGTCCATCTACCGGTTCGGCAAAGGCGCACGAGGTCGAGCAGAAGACGTTGTTGGCATTGGCGTTCACGACGCAAGACTGAACAGGCTACCGTCGGTGTTGCACTTGAAATTGGGTGGCGCAGCGGTTCACCGCTGCGATCGTCGGCCTGCCTTCATAGCCGGCTTTAGCCGCTGAGGTGCGACTGTGACCTGAAAAACTACTTTTCCGCAGCTTGCGAAAGTGCTGCCCAGCGCGAGAACAAAATACTAGCCCAAGACCGATTCCCGATCCTGGGCCATTGCAATGACGGACCGACCGGGCAAGGCCCGTCTCTACCGCGACGAACAACTTTTAGCTTACGGCCAGCGCTTGGCTGCCTCTTCCCATCCGGCGACGCGCGCCGGGGCGGGGGGGGCGGTGGCAACCACCGGCGGAATCCGGACCGGTTGCTGCGGCGCAGTAGCAGTCAAACTCGGCTTGGGCGCTTCAGCGATCTGCTCTTTTTCTTCGGAAAGCAACGGGGCAGCGACGCGCAAGGCCTCAACTTCTTTTTCCAGCCTGGTCAGTTCAAGTTCCTTCTGCCGTAAAACTTCATACACATTTTTCATCGTGGGCACCTGTGTGTTGAAACAAGCGATTAAGCGCAGAGTATGGCTTCGACCGGCAATTTGTCAAGTAAAACAGGCACTTGCAAGTGCAAGGGTGGTTATCGAAGCTTGGTTATCGAAAGACCACAACGGCGACCAGGATGCCCAGGATCAGGACAACGACCGCCAGCAGATTGACGTGGTCCGCCAGCCACGATTCTCGTGGGGGTACGGCGTTTGCCAGGAAGGCCGGCACGAATTCCTCCGGCGTCGCCGATACGGAAGTGGCCGCGGAGGCCACTGAGTCGGACAATGCGTCCTGCCCCTGCTCGCCTTGGTAGATCTTTTGTTCGATCTTTTGTTGTTCGGTCTCGCCCTGTTCTTGCTCGCGCTGCTTCTTCTCGAAAGCCGTCTTCTCGGTATCCTTCTTCTCACAATCGAGGCAGAGCGTCCTCCCCTCGGAAACGGGAAATCCGCAGGAAGCGCATTTTTGAACGCGGAGCATGGCCTCGGGGACTGAAGCGGGGTCTGGCTTTAGCACCGGCACCGACTCTGGCGCCAAATCTACGGACGGCTCGGCTGGAGGAACTGCAGGCTGAACGGGAAAGCTTTGCGGCTCGGCGCGAACGGCCGGGGCCTCGGCGCGAACGACTGGGGGCTCGGCAAGAACGGCCGTGGATTCGACCGGAAGGACTGTGGGCTCGGCGAATTCCGGGGTAGTGGAAATGTCAATGTGAATTGCGGCAATCGCTTGCGCGCCGCCTGCCGCGGGAGGTTCGACGCGCTCTCCCGGTTCTCGCCCAGGCGCTGACGCGGGCGCGAAATTCTGGCGCTGCTCGGCCAGATCGAGGGCCGTCAAGGTGAGGTCGGCCATGCGTTCGAGCGCGATCAGATCGCGCTCTTCAAAAGCGTAGGGGTGATCCGAAAATAGTTCGAACAGGCCGCGAACCTCCCCGCCACGCCGCAGCAACGGCAAAACGACGATGGACGCAATCCCCAACGCCCGGCAAGTTTCCAGATTCACCCGCGGATCGGTTTCCGCGTTGTCACAGCGCAGCAATTGCCGGCGGGCAATGCTTTCGCCGGTCAATCCAGAACGAACCTGCAGGCGCGCCCCGACTGCCGGCGCTGACGAACCGGCGCTGGCGCGGCAAACCATCTCCTCACCCTGCGGCAGAGCGAGGGCGGTGCCAGTCGCGCCGGTGATGTATTGCGCCCGCTCCACTAATAACTGGAGTGCGGAGTCCAGTTCCGTCTCTCCCAACGCGCGACTCCCATTGGAGTTATCGCCTCCTGCGCCAACGGAAGCAGGCCGATCCGTCCCAGCCCGATCCGTTCCAACGGTTGTGTCCCCGGTGCTCCCTGCCGGAAATCGGTCTTCGGGTTGGGCGGATCCGTTCATGGCGAAAGGGTTCAACCGAGTCTCGCCTCGGGGACTCCGGCTGTCAAGGGCTGGAGGGGATTGCCGGTTTGCTCGTGGAGAGCCGGGCGCCCCGGCCCGGTTGGACGGGCGAGACGCCCGTCCCTCCACCGTTATCTCATACTTACTGCGATTTTTCTTCTTTGTGCCGCAGCCACTCGATAAACATCTGTTCTTTTGGTTTGTCGTAATCCATGAGCAGGTGGCGGATGCTGCGCCCGCTGACAAAATGGCAGACTTCTTCGGCCAGGTTCTTGGCGTGGTCGCCGGCGCGTTCGAGAGATTGCGTCATGAAGATAACCTGCAGGCTGGAGTGATGCGCGACGTTCTCCGGATTCTCGATGTGACGCAGGAAGATGATATTGCGCAGACGGTCCATCTCGGCATCGGCGCGGAGCACGTCGATGGCTTTCTTGACATCCTTTTGGGAAAACGATTGGCCGACGTCGGCCAGCATTTTCTCCAGAACCGTGGCCATTTGGGTCAAATCGCGAGCATCCTGCGAGTCGAGGCGGTCTTTCGCCGCTTGCGCGCTGGTGGCAAAACTCAAGAGCAAGTCCCCGATGCGCTCAAGTCCAATCATGACTTTCATGCACGCGAGCAACTGCCGGGTTTCGGCCTCCGGGACGCGGGTGATGGTCGAGGTCACACCGGAGTCCACTTCCAGGTCAATGGCATCAAGTTCTTTTTCGCACTGCCGGATGTCGTTCAGCCTGGACATCGATCCGGTGGCAATTCCCTCGGCCGCGATCGCCGCAGCCTCGCGGGCCAGTTCGCAGGCTTCCACCGTTCGCTTCACCAAGACGGAGTGCGAGGGCTCAGGCCAAGGTGTTTTTACGCTGGCTGTGCTCATAGGCTGCCATTCATAACCTGCCACTCATAATTAATACCGCCTGCTTCGTTGGATGCGGGGTCCGCTCAGGTAGATACGAACGGTTCAATCCAGAGTGTGGCACACATCCCAGCAAAAGCCTAATTCCTTGCGTCCCGGGGCAGGTTACAACCCGGTGAATTTCTTGTTTGCCGCTAATCGGGGAGTTATCTTGCCACTTCAAATATGGATTTCCTGCGAAGTGCTCAGGAGGGGTGGCCCTGCGGCCCGGTCACTGCTCCCGGGCGAACGCGGGATCTCCCGGTTCCCGTGCATAGCGCGTCCATACGTGCCAGGGTCTTCGACCTCGCGGGACCCCGTAGCACCTAGCGATTAGCGGTGCTACAGATGTTGCCTTCCGCATAAATCCAGAGCGTCAGCGTCCCGAAGTTTCAAGTGATTTCGCGGCTCAATAGCCCGGCCCGTACTTCCTCCTGTCAACGCTTCAGCCAGTCCCTCGCGGGGCTCGCCGCATGACTCGGAGCCAGTGTGGTTCGCTACACCTTCACTGTGTGACTCTTTCATTCACTACGCTTTGCCGGTCTCCCGGCGCTTTCGGATTCCCACTTTCCGACCGCCTCGGCGGCTGCGGGAGATTAACCCAAAACCGGACATTTCACTTGCTACGAAAAGCGGACGTTTTAACTTGCTAACAACATGTGAAACATTTTGCTCCGGATCGCCCCATCTATCCCCGTCCGTTACCAGCAGTGCCGGCCTGGAATGCCCCCGAAGCACACCCGGTCCAGATGTCATTACCCAGTGGAGTCATTTCTTGTGTCGTAACTCGGTAGTCGGAATGCCACCTGCTCCCGAACCCGAAGTACCAGCCTCGAACTAAGAGTCGTAGGGAACGTCACTGAGCGAGTGACGGCCTGTCTGGAAACTGGCTTACCTCCAGAGTTAGCCGGAATCGGCCTCGGAAGCGGGCAGGGTAAACAAAAAAGTCGAGCTGTGGTTGAGGTCGCTCTCGGCGCGGATCGTTCCCTCGTGGGCCAGAACTATATGCTTCGCGATGGCAAGTCCGAGGCCAGTGCCCCCGGATTCCCGCGAGCGCGCTTTATCGACGCGGTAGAAACGCTCGAAAAGACGGTGCAGATGTTCGGAGGAAATGCCTGGCCCGAAGTCTCTGACGTAAAATTCGACGCCGTTCGCACCCGCGCGCGCTCCGAGAATAATTTTCTTTCCTGACGCCGCGTACTTCAGCGCATTCTCGATCAGGTTCGAAAAAATCTGGTGGATGGCTTCGCGATCCGCATTCACATGGCCCGCGGGGACTGAGTTCTCAATCACTAGCTCGACTCCATAAGACCGCGCTACTTCACGGAAGCTTTCCAAAGCATCCTGCAGCAGTTCCTCGGTGCTGACCCGCTGCATATCAAACCTGTGCTCGCCTGATTCGACGCGCGCCAGCGTGAGCAGGTCCTCCGTAAGGCGGGACATCCGAGCCGCGTTCTTGCGGATGATTTCCAGAAAGTCGCGCACGTGATTGTCTGCAATAGGATTGTCGAGCAGCGTCTCGGTGTATCCCTGGATGGAAGTCAGCGGAGTACGCAGCTCATGGGAAACGTTGGCGATGAAATCGCGGCGGCTCTTTTCCATGCGCTCGGTCTCGGTAAGATCGCGGAGCACGGCGACGGCCCCGCCGCCGGGCATGGGTGCCGCAGTGACATCGAAGATGCGGCCGGGAGCGATGGTGTTCGAGCGCGCGGAAGTCACGATCTGGTCGCGAGCCGCTTCTTGAATCGCGGCAAGAAAGTCCGGGTCGCGGACGCTGTCGATCAACGGCGCATTCAGACGGGGAGCTCGAAGCAGCAGACGGTCCATGCCCCGATTGGCCCATTGCACGCGCCCGTCGACATCCACCGCAATCACCGCGTCCTGCATGCTGTTGAGAAGAGTTTCCAGCTCGCGCTGGCTGTTTTGAACGCGAGCGTAACTTTCTTCCACGCCGCGCGTCGTCTTATCGAGTGCCGAGGCCACCTGCCCGATCTCGTCCCGCGAAGAGGACGCGATTCTGGCGGTCAAATCCCCACCGGACACACGCTCGGCAAAATTCACGATCCGCTGCAGACGCCGGCCAACATATTGGGCAGCGACCGCTGCCGCGATCACCGCGAAAACGAATGCGGTCAGTGATCCCCAGAACAGGGCCACGGTCAGCGGACGATCCGTAATTTCCATCTCGGGCACCGGATATGCCAGTCGCACCGCTCCCCCAGAAACCGGCACCGCCACGTACAAAAAAGGAACGCCAAGAGATTGACCGTTGCCTTCATCCACGCCGATTTGGCCGGCGAGGGCAGAAGCAAATTCCCTGCGATGCCTCTGATTCTCCATCGTGCCAGGATCGGCCTCAGAATCCGCCAGCACCTTGCCGGTTGGATCGATGACGGTGGCGCGGGCTCCAGCCGCCTGGCCCTCCTGAGCGGCAATGTCGGCGAGAGAGTGCTGCCGGTCCGCCTCTACGCGATAGGCGAACATCAAGGTTTTCTGCTTGAGATTGCGCTCGATCTGCTCGCGCAGCGTACGTTCCCAGACATGGTGCACGGTCAACTGCAGCGTGATCGCGGTTACGCCAATCACCAGCAGAAACACAAACATCAATTTAACGAAGATGCGACTTCTCAACGCGCAACCTCAAAGCGGTAGCCGGCCCCCCGGACCGTCTTCAAGTAACGCGGGTTCT
>Ga0185299_10000424_pt1 | contig 116121 bp, 90 predicted proteins | sample PaiPotPPA55metaG_FD_128002 | JGI IMG/M metagenome (GOLD analysis project Ga0185299, IMG submission 128002) | Iron sulfur acid spring bacterial and archeal communities from Banff, Canada, to study Microbial Dark Matter (Phase II) - Paint Pots PPA... ... | reverse complement strand
CGCGAATCTTCTCGCGATAGTAGCCGGGCAAATTGAAAGTCAAAGAAACTCGATGCCGGACCACCAGCCTCTCCGCCGACTCTGCACTACCCTGGTCCAGGTAAAAAGCTCGCCAGATGGTCATCATTAGAGTCAGCAGAAGCAAAGAGAATGCAATGCTCAGCACCGTCAGAATGCTGCGGCGTTTGTTGCGGAAGGCGTTTTTGGTGACAAATCGACTCAAAGTCATATTGAGAACCCCAGTTGAACCCCAAGGAAGACGCGGCGTGCAGGACAGCGGACCAGCTTAGTCCATGCAGCCCACAAGGATAAACGAATGACTGCACTCCCCACAACCGCCTCCGCGCCGGAAATTACCCCCGCGCATTCCGCTGCAACGGCAACCCTATCGTCCATCCGACCGGCCCGGGTCGCCAGTGGAGATCGTCATCCCGTCCGGCTGACAAATGTCACACTGATGCTTCTAAGAGAATTAAACGTTGGAGCTGGCAAAAGGTCACGCCGAAAGACAGGACATTTCTGGATTTCTGGAAGTCTTGTTCTGCAAAATCCGCGAAGCTCGGGGGAGAACGACTTTGGAAGCGGACCCTCTTCTCCACCCTGTATTCTCAATACTTTGGTTATCGTAAGTTTATGTTTGTTTTCAGTCACTTGTCGTGGGTTGTCCCACTGATTGTCGCAAATCCCCTGAAGGCCAGTATTTGGAATTGGAGGGTTTGATAATGCGAGGACGAAAAATCTCTTCTGCTTCATCAGGAACGATAGCGGCTCCGAGCTGCTAATCCGTGGGTCCGAGTGCTGACTGGAACCTGCCGGGCGCAATCGTGACGGAATCCACTCCCGGCTTCCCACACCTCCCGAATGGGTTACCCTATCAGAAAGGAGTTTCTTAGTGCCTCTGTCTTCTCCATCAACATCCTCCCAGCATTGGAATGCGGCTGCTTATGCCGATAATGCCCATTTCGTGCCCGCGCTCGGGCAACCAGTGGTGGATTTGCTCCAGCCCCAGTCGGGCGAGCGCATCCTCGATTTGGGTTGCGGCGACGGGGCATTGACTGAAAAGCTGGTTGCTCTGGGTGCGCAGGTGGTGGGCATCGACAATTCTCCGGACATGATCGCAGCCGCCGTTCGGCGCGGCCTCGACGCGAGGGCAACGGATGCCCGTGCGCTGGTCTTTGAGAACGAATTCGACGCCGTCTTTTCCAATGCCGTCCTGCACTGGATCAAGGACGATCCGGACGCTCCGATTGCAGGCGCATTCCGCGCTTTGAGGATCGGAGGAAGATTCGTGGGCGAGTTGGGCGGGCATGCGTGCGTGGGTGCTATTACCGTGGCGTTAGTTGCCACGCTGGAGCGCCGGGGCATCCGAGACGCGCCTTCGTGGATTCCGTGGTATTTCCCGACAGTCGAAGACTATGAACTGCGGCTGCGGCGGGCTGGTTTTGTGCCACAAAGTGTACAACTGATTCCTCGCCCCACCCCGCTGCCAACCGGAATGCGCGGGTGGCTGGACACATTCGCCAATCCGTTCTCGGCCGCGTTGCCGTGTGAGGAGCGCGGCGGCTTTCTCGATGAAGTTACCGCGCTGCTAAATCCTGTTCTCTGCGATGCAAACGGGAAGTGGACAGCGGATTACACTCGCCTGCGCTTTGCTGCAATAAAACCCTGACACGAACTCACGAGTTCACGTCAGGGCAGGGTAACTGAGGGACGATATTCCAATTCTCACCGGGGCATGTCCCGAGATTCGTCCGCGGCCAATCGATTCGCCAGCGACCGCCCAGCACTGCTACTCCGGTGGTCGCCACACTCCGAATGGTATGTGGACTGACAGAAGCCTTGGCTGCCTTCATCTATTCAAGCTCAGTAACGAGTTTTTCGACAATAAGGTTAGAAATAGGGCGAGACCACCAGTCTTAGCGACAGGGTGACAAGCTTCGTCAGCAGCCACGAATTGGTCGCGGCCATTACAGCGACAAACATCGCACAGCCCGGAACAGTGCTGGTCTTTGTATTCAATCCCCCGCGGGCGGCATCACTTCTGTCTCCGGTGCGATCGGAGCGATGTCCACAACCACGTGTAGCGGGAAGAATTCGAACGCCACCTCGTTCACGATCAAGTCGTAATAAGAGGAGCGTCAGTCCCCATGACCATGCGACAATACTCGTCGCTTGAGTTGCGGAGGAGCGCGATGATTCCTATTCGTGATCTTTTCGAAACCCACCTCACGGTAGCCAACCTGCAACGCTCGATGTCTTTTTTCGGTGACGCATTGGGATTGGAACTCGCACAGGTCTTCCCGGAAAGAAAGGTCGCGTTCTACTGGATAGGGCGTCGAGGAGATTCAATGATCGGGCTGTGGGAAGCGGGGAAGGGTCCGCAACGAATGAACCTGCACGTGGCTTTCAGCGTCGATCTTGATAACCTGTTGCAGGCTGCGGGTCGCCTTCGCGAGGCTAACATCATCCCACTCGATTTTGCGGGCGAGCCCACCGACGAGCCGGTCGTTTTTGCTTGGATGCCTGCCGCTTCTCTCTTTTTCCACGATCCTGACGGCAACCCTGCTGGAATTCCTTTCGATGCTGCCTGATGCTCCGCAATGCGATCTCGGAGTCGTCGGGTGGAGTCGCTGGAAGTCCGGCTCAAGCGAATGAAGCACGCAGATAGGTGGCACATGCCAACTGTAAAAAACGGATTGAAAGAACGCCTCGCCCGCTACCGCCAGATCAAAATCAGCGTCATAGGTAGGAAGTCTGGGCAGATAATCTCGATTCCGGTCTGGTTCGTGCTGGAAGGCGAAAAGCTCTTTCTGCTGCCAGTGGGCGGCTCCGACACGCAGTGGTACAAGAACGTGATCAAGAACCCGCAGATTCGAATTGATGCGCGAGGTGAGGAAGCGGAGTTCCGGGCTGTGCCGATAACCCACGCGAAAACTGTCAAAGAAGTGATCGAGAAGTTCCGCGAAAAGTACGGGGCGAAGGACGTGAAGAAGTATTATTCGAAATTCGATGTGGCGATTAGCGTCGAGTTGGGCTGACCACCTCATTGGTTCCAACCGATGCCACAAATAGCATTTACAAGGAGAGAGCGAGCACCGTTCCTCTCGCGATGCCCGACTCTTTGTATTTGCTTAAAGCGTAGAGGCTGACGAGCATCTGCGCGATTGCATTCAGAAGTGGAAACACCCAATTATGTCGAGACTTGAGTGCCAGCCCGACACTGACCGCAATCACAAAACATACTGCGCTGAGGATTAGTCCCAAAAGAAAGCCCAATGCCACCTTTGCGAACCTAAATTAGGCGCGAGTTGCGGTTAAAACCTGCAACCGCTCCTAACGGCGGTTGTGTGCCTGCTGCACGCTCCGTAGAATGATCGCAAATGATTGCCTCACCAAAGTGCGGTATGCTGCTTTCCTGCTTTGCAGTTGCCTTGGGGGTTGTGACGGATAATATGGCGCAGGCTCGCCCGCCGCAAATTCTGGAGATTTCTCGCGACTACCTGAAGCCGGATGCTGTAGCTGCGAATCGCAAGCTTGAGAGACGTGCTGAAGACCTCTGTCGAACGCTCGGCTTTACTCATCCTTATCTGACCATCGAGTCTGTCTCCGGACCTGCGGAGATGTGGTACCTCAATGGGTTCGACTCGGAAGCCGAAGTGGAGAAGCTCAGGCGGGAGTATCAGCAGAATACGAAATTAATGGCGGCTCTGGACGACATTACTCGGCAAAAGGTGCCGCTTAAGCGTTTAGAGTCCACCGACGAATTTGTGAACTTTCGTCCCGATTTGAGTCGTGGCGATCCGTGGATCATCGGTCGGGGACAGTTCTTTGTAATCGTATTGTTCGATGGCGATCCACCGATGAATGGCACGGTTTTTGAAATGAAGGACGGCAGCAGGATGCTGGTGCGCACAACGCGAACCTCTTCCGAAGCACGCGGCCTCGCCGCGTCGGCAGGTTCAACCGCGAGGGTCTTTCGGTCATATTTCTATTTTCGACCACAAGGTATGTGAGGAGGCAATCATGATGGCTGCGCAGCCGCAATCGCTGATCGGCGAAAATCAGGCGGTCGTTATTCGTCGCGTCACTCCAGAAGATGCCGCAGTATGTGGAAGGATCGGCTTCGAGGCTTTCGCAACGCTCGCCAACAAGCACAACTTTCCTCCCGACTTTCCCACCCCGGAACATGCTGCCCAAGTGCTCTCGATGATGTTTTCGCACCCATCGTTCTTCTGCGTAGTGGCGGAACAGCAGGGAAAAATCATCGGTAGCAACTGCCTGGATGAGAGATCGCCGATTGCTGGTGTAGGACCCATTACGATTGACCCCGGCACACAAAACCGCAGCGTGGGACGCCAACTGATGCAAGCCGTGATGGCACGTGCGGCAGAGAGGAGGTTCGCAGGAGTCCGTCTGTTGCAGGCGGCATACCACAATCGGTCGCTCTCACTCTATGCGAAGCTGGGCTTCGCGGTGCGCGAACCAATTGCCTGCATGCAAGGGACACCGATTCAGAAGACGCCGCTGGGCTATCGCGTCCGCGTTGCGGAACCGAGCGATCTCGCCACCTGCAACGACCTTTGTGTGCGAGTCCACGGGCACGACCGTGGAGGCGAACTCAATGACGCGATTCGGCAAGGAACTGCCGTCGTCGCCGAATCGGAGGGGCGAATCAAAGCTTACGCATCGTCCGTCGCCTTTTCTGGTCATGCGGTTGGCGAAAGTAATCGCGACTTGCAAGCACTGATTGCCGCAGCCACGGAGCTTCAAGGTCCGGGAATTCTAATCCCAACTCGGAACGCGGGGCTGTTCCGCTGGTGCCTTGAGAGTGGGTTTCGAGTTGTTCAGCCGATGACATTGATGACGATGGGGCTTTACAACGAACCCGCCGGCGCGTACTTGCCTTCGATTCTGTTTTAGTCCAGCATCGAGGACTTTGAAAAGCAGGCACGGAAAGTTGAAGTGGCTGTACGTTCTAGCCGGAGGGCGCTATGATTCGGGAAAGGACACTGAAGACTGTCTTGATTGTGGTGGGATTGCTCTTCACCGCAATGGTCTATCCCTTGATGCTGTTTGTGAAGCAAGAACCCGCATTGTCGATGATGATGAGTGTTTACGTCACGCTCGGTATTTTCTTGATGATGGCAGCCCGAAACCCGTCCGCAAATCGGAGCCTGATCGCTTTCACAGCATGGTCGAGCTTCGTCCATGCAATCCTCATGGCGGTGCAGGCTTTCGCTGGTTTGATCGCACGCGGAGAACTGGTCGGATCGGCTGTGCTTGTTGTCATCGGGGTTGCGCTGATCGTGCTGGCTCCGGCGAAGCAGACTGTTGAGCGGGTATCGGCAGCCGTTGTGTAGGCTCGCATTCTGGAAAGACGCTGATCCCGACATCCCCCATCCTGAAAGAAGCCAAAACCGAGTACGCAAAGTTGCAATAGCCTCTTCCATCACTTGCGGCTGCGGCTTCCCGTACTACGATCCGCTCCTGATGAAGATTTTTGGAGTGGGAAGCCTGCTATCTGGGTGGACTTGTCCTCGGAGTGGGTGGAGTGTGGCGGGCGAGTTCTCTGCGGTGGCACGCTTCCTTTTCGGCGATTGCGACTCTCGCGTTTTGGATCGCAGCGGCAAATCGGGGAATGAACATTTGCTTCGGGAGTTTCCATGACTGGTACATGACATGGTTGCTTTGAGCGGAGTAAAGTTCAGGCGTGAAGCTCACAGTCTCCGTTGTGATCGTATTCTTGGTTCTAGCTGGGGTTGTCTTTGGACAGGCACTTCCAGAGCCAACTCTAGTTTCTGCTGGACTGCCTCGATACCCACTCATCGCCCTTCTCGCCAAGATTCAGGGCAGAGTAAAGGTTGATTTCACGCTGAGTTCGAACGGCGAACCCATAGGGGCGAGTGCCGTATCCGGCCACCCCATGCTCAAAGCAGCGGCAGAAGACAATGTGAAGACATGGAGGTTCGAGCTTCCCAAGAATCTGTACCGCACCGACTGGAAGTACAGTACGGTTTTCAATTTCAAAATCTCAAACGATGAACAGCCGTATGAGAACCCGAAGCTCACGGTGAGTCTCGATTCGTTTCATTATGTTGAGGTCGTGACCAATCCTCCTTCAACCAAATACGCGCATGACTGCCCGACCCCGGACGAGGCTATGCCGCCAACACTCATACAATCGGGAGACTTCGTCGAACTTTCGCGCTCTGGTTGCTATGGAACCTGTTCTTCGTACAGTGTCAGAGTTTCAGAAGATGGGAACGTGCTGTGGAAAGGTGGCGGGTTCGTGGAGACCGTTGGCGAAAGGCACTCGACCATCACTCCGGAAGCAGCCCATGCTCTCTTGCAACCGTTTCTCGCACCGAGATTCTGGGCACTCTGTGGTGGATATGACGCCAGCGTCACGGACAATCCGGCCATGCAAGTCGAAGTGCGGATCGGAGGTCGCTCGAAGAAGGTGTGGAACTATGCAGATTCCGCACCGCAGTTCGAGAGAACGTTCGAAGACGCCGTCGATGCTGCCGCAGAGACACATGTCTGGCGGCACGGTGACCCGCGGACTGAACCGCTTAGCAACATCTTTCAAGATGCCTGCATGCCCAAGCCCGGAGTCACGCCTTTAATGCAGGCTGCGGCAAACGCCGATACGAATTCGATTAAGTCCATCCTAAGTTCGAACAAAGACGTTGATGCCGCAGATTCCAGTGGCTGGATGGCTCTGATGTACGCGGCTGCCAGTTCGCATTCAGAGCCAGTCCAGCTATTGCTGGCGGCGGGAGCTAATCCCAACCGTAAATCCCTCAGCGGAGACGCGCCGCTCATGGCGTCAGCTATTTCTGGCTCATTCGACGAAGACTTAGTGAGGGCTGGCGCGGACGTAAACGCACAGAACTCGATTGGACAACAGCCCTTATGATTCTTGCCGCCAAGGGCGAAGCGGATGAAGTCGCCGCAGCTTTGAAGGCCGGAGCGAATTCCCGTCTGAGGGATGCGAAGGGACGGACTGCACTCGATTATGTCCGTCTTGCAAACTGCGGAGAAAGCCCGGTTCCAGAACGGAGCAACTTCGCGGGCGGCGGGAAATGCGATCACCTCGACGAAGAGGATGTGCGAAAGATTACTTCCTTGCTCCACACGGCGGTTACCACGGCGAGGGGCGAGAGATGAGTGCATCACTCCGGCCAAGCGAAAATTTGCCCTGTCCCAAATTGTCCCAATCCTCCAGTGATTACGCGTTATTGACAGCTTTTTCCGATTTGTACGGTTCATGTTTTTCTGTAAGTTGCAGAAAGGGCTTGACTTCTTTCAGTACTTTGGTAACTCGAACCTTCATCCTGCGAGCGGTATCCTAACCATACCTTTCCCCGGGTTTTGAGACCATACAGCTTGTCAACGGGGAAACTGCGCGGTTTGTTTCTGTGATGAGGCACTGAGCAAATGTCCAAAATCGGCCACTTCGAAATCCTTAGTGAACTGTCAAAATCTGGCACTGGCGCGGTCTTTAAGGCCAACGATCCTCAAACCAACCAGACCGTCGCGCTGAAGGCCATCCAATTGTCGGCCTTCGGCGAATCGGCGGCCGAGTTAGAGAGCTGTCTGTTGAAAGAGGCGGAGACCACTAAGGTCTTGAGTAACCCCAACCTCGCGCCGGTTTTTGGCGCCGGAGTAATCGACGGCCAGTTCTATGCTGCCATGGAATACATCCAGGGCAACAGCGTGGCTACTATGCTGGCCCGCAAAGAAGGATTTTCCATCTGGGATCTGCTCGATATTGGAAGGCAAGTATGCAGCGGTCTCGATCATGCCCATTCCCACAGCGTTTTTCACTATAGTCTTGAGCCTGCGAAAATTATGTGCGGGTGGGATGGCACCGTCCGAGTTCTTGGATTCGGGGTTTCCAGCGTAGGCAAATTTACCGCCCAAATGCCCGGCATCCCATCGCTCCTGCATTACATGTCGCCGGAGCAGGTTCGCGGCGAAAATATCGATGCACGGTCAAACCTCTACAGTCTCGGTGCTTTGTTTTATGAGATGGTAACCGACCGCAAAGCTTTCGATCGCGAGGATTCAGAATCCTTGCGCCAGAGCATTCTCGACAGCACACCGGTTTCGCCGATGCAGGTGAATCCCAAGCTCCACCCCGTCCTGAGCGATCTCATTATGAAAGCTCTGGCCAAAGACCCCGCCGAACGCTACCAGAGCGGTCGCGGGCTGCTCGATGATTTGGAGAAATGCAAGGAGTCCAAACCACAGGCTGCGAAAGCTCCGGCCGCTCCAGTGAAGGCTCCGGCGATAGCGGTTCCGGTGAAAGCGGCGGCTCCAGCAAAGTTCGCCTCCGCTTCGAAGCCGGCAGAGAAGAAGGCCGCTGCCCCTCAGCCTCCCGTAGCGTCGAGACTTTCAGCACAGGCGGTAGTTGCTAAATCGCAGCCCGCTCCGAAGGTCGCTGCCGCAGCGGCGGGCAGGGGCGGCATTGAATCCACCTCCTCAGCACCTAACCTCGAAGCGTTCAATGAACCTTCAGCATCGCGTGCCCACGCGACCGGCGAGCTCACGGCTCCATCACCTTCCATGTCGTCGGCGGTCATCGATGAGCTAACATTCGAAGCTCCGGTCAGCGAACCGCCTAGAATTTCTGTCGATCCCATGATGGCGGAAGCCGCTCCATCGCGCGGCAGTGGCAGCAGCATCAGCTTCTCGGAGATGACCGAGCTGCCTCCATTGAAGGAAGACTACATTACGACGCCTTCGCCCAGTCCGGCCGCTGAGCAGCAGCCTTCTCCGGCGCCCAATTTCAGATCGGACGGTGAACCGGAGAAACCTAGAGTTCAGCCTCGCGAGGTCGCCGAAAAGGCAATCAAGGAAATCAAGAACGTCCCTCCCAGCCTGATGGTTTATTCCATCGCCGGTGCGGCCGTCTTGATTCTCATTATCGCGATCGCTCTCGTCCTTCACATCAACCATTTGAACAGCGACGACGGTTCGCCTCGTCCTGCTGCGCCCGAGCCAACGGCCCAGTCGGCAGCGAACCAACCTGCCACCCCGGTTCAGCTCGCGCAAGAGCAGCCTGCTCCAACGGAATCGGCCGCACCGTTGGCCGAATCCGAAGCTGCCCCTGTTCACGTGCCCGTTTCGGCCGTGAGAGGCAAGAGAAAGAAACCCACCGCACCAATCGCCTCCGTCGTTGTCCCCGGACAGATGTCCATCGACTCCGCTCCCCAGGGCGCGCAGGTGCAACTCGACGGAAAGACCGACCCCTCGTGGATCACGCCCGTTACACTATCGGGAATCAGTGCCGGTCCGCACACGGTTACGGTAAGCAAAGCCGGCTATTCTACCGACACGCACGCGGTAGACGTGGCGTCCGGCAATAAATCGTTTGTTACGACCCATCTCACGCTGCTCATGGCCACTCTTTCCGTCACCAGCACGCCGCCGGGCGCCAACGTCTACGTCGATAGCAAAGACACAGGTAAGCTCACTCCCGCCCAGGTCTCCGTGGATAAAGGTCAGCACCTCGTTCTCGTGCGCAAGGCTGGCTTCATTGACGAGACCACCAGCGCGCAATTTGTTCTCGCCCAGACCGTCAGCTTCTCGCCCACGCTGCGCTCGCTCGGCAACGTCGATGACATCAAGACTGTAGGCAAGATGAACAAGCTGTTCGGTGGAAAACAGGCACAGGGCATGGGCGTCGTCGGCATCAAGACCCAGCCCAAAGGTGCGCAGGTGGCCGTCAACAAGCACATGCTGGACAAGAGTTCACCAGTCGATGTCATGCTCGATCCCGGTAATTACATCGTTGATATCACCATGACCGGTTACATTCCGATTCACAAAGTCATTTCCGTGGACAAGGGCGGGAAAGCCGTCATCGACGAAATCATGCAGCATGAGTAGCTACTTCGCGTAGCGCGGCGCGGCTGCGGCTTCATAATTGAATCCTAGGCAAACACCGCGTCCACACGCGGGTTCAGACGGCTCCCGAATTCGTGAATTCCTGACCGCTTCCGAGAGCCGATTCACCTTCATTTAACAATTACGCAACCCCTCTGAAATATTTGCCCACTATATTTTTCTCCACCCCGGTTCAAGAGCGGTCGCGCAACCTCGGTTGAGTGCCCGAAGAAAACTCTTGCTTCCAGGCGGAGGAAAATCATGTTCGACAGTCTGAACTTCAACCAGCTGAAAACCTCAGATGCCCCCAGAAGGACGATGGCTCTACTGCTTGCCTTAACCACCGCGCTGGGACCAACCGCCGTGCCCGCCTTCGCCGTTTCAAAACCTGTTGCGAAGGTAGCTAAAGCGGTGCCGGTTACGGCCACGCCGATCCAGCACCTGGTTGTCATCTTCCAGGAAAATGTTTCCTTCGACCACTACTTCGGAACCTATCCCCGCGCCACGAATCCCCCCGGCGAACCCAAGTTCACCGCCGCGTCCAACACCCCGACCGTAAACGGCCTCACCAATGCTCTTCTGAGTTTCAATCCCAACCTCAATCCGGCCAACGGGACCGCTGCCTCCAATCCATTCCGGCTTGATCGCTCCCAGGCGGTTACGTCCGACCAGGACCATAACTACACCGCTGAACAACAAGCGTTTGATGCCGGACTGATGGACTTGTTTCCTTCCGATACAGGCTCGGGCGCGAGTACGGTGATGGGATACTTCGACGGCAACACCGTTACGGGTCTCTGGCACTACGCCCAGTTTTTCGCCATGAGCGACAACTCGTACGGCACCACCTTCGGCCCTTCTACTCCCGGGGTGCTGAATCTGGTTAGCGGGCAGACCAACGGCGTCATTGCCACCCTCAATGGAACCGGCGATGAAGTGAACGGCGGCAGCGACGGTTCTCTGACAATGATTAACGATGCCGATCCGCTCGGCGATATCTGTTCGTCCTCGACGCGCGCGCAAGGTAGCATGGGCAGTCAGAACATTGGCAATCTTCTCAGCGCCGCTGGTATCACCTGGGGATCGTTCATGGGCGGCTTCAACCTCTCCATCGTCAATCCAAACGGAACCACTGGATGCAGCCGCAGTTCGGTCAATGCGGTTGACGGCGTTGCGACCAACGACTACGTACCGCACCACTCTTTCTTCAACTATTACGCCTCGACTTCCAATCCGGCGCACACCCGACCGGCGTCCGACGGCGAGATCGGCAACGCTGGTCCGGCCAACCACCAATACGACATGGAAGATTTCTATACGGCCGCTGCCCAGGCGAACCTCCCAGCCGTGAGCTTCCTGAAAGCACCAGCCTATCAGGACGGTCACGCTGGATATTCGGACCCTCTCGATGAGCAGACGTTCCTGATCAATACCATCAATTTCCTAGAAACCCTGCCCTCATGGTCCAACACCGCCGTTGTGATCATGTACGACGACTCCGATGGATGGTATGACCACCAGATGGGTCCAATCGTAAACACCTCCACTGGCCCCGCCGACGCTCTCACCGGCCCCAATGCCTGCGGTACAGCGGCTAACTCGCTCCCGGGCTACAATCCCACGGCAAATCCCCACGCGCTCGGCCGCTGCGGGTATGGTCCCCGGCTGCCTCTCCTTGTCATCTCTCCATGGGCAAAGCAGAATTTCGTCGACCACACCGTCACCGACCAGAGTTCCATCATCCACTTCATTGAAGACAACTGGCTCGCCGGACAGCGCATTGGGCAAGGCTCCTTCGACGCCATCGCCAGCCCCATCACGCAAATGTTCAACTTCACGAAGATACGCACCAACGACGTCCTGTTCCTGAACCCCAGCACAGGCGAACGAGTCCCTTGAGCGTAAGCTCGATCGAGGCGTTGATGCACAAACGGGCATGCGATCCCGAGATCGCACGCCCGTTTTTCACTCCACTCGCAATTCTCGAGTAGAAATGAAACAGCAGGCCAGAACGACCCGCCTGCGCCTCTTTTTTGCTGGAATCTGGAGCGTTCGCGAACTATCGCGGCAGCTTGAAGTTCACCGTGATCTGGGTCTGTATTTCCACCGGAGAGCCATCGAGCATATAGGGTTTGTACTTCCACTGCTTGACAGCGTCCGCCGCGGCCCGCGCCAAACCTGGATCTCCACTTAGAATCTTCACGGCGGAAATGTCACCCTTTTTGGAGATCGTCGCCAGCAGTTGCACTGGCCCTTCAATCCGCATCCGCAAGGCGCTCGGCGGATACGAAGGTTGCGTCTTCTTAATCGCCAATCCCTGGGATACTCCCTGCGAAATGTTCAACGTCTGCAGCACCGGCGCCGGCGCTTTGCTCTGATTGCCCAGCAAATTCGGCAACGATCCACCGTCGCTACTAGAAGCGATCGCGGTGATGCTGGGCACGGGCGCTTCACTGCTCGGCGAGACTTTTCCACGCGGGGCTTCCGGAGCGCTCTTCCTAACTACGATAGGCTCGGAAACCGCCGAGGCGATTGGTACCTCATTTTCGGCTACAACCGATGTCGCAGGTTTGGACGAATCTACTCCAGCGTTGGCTTTGCTCTGATGAGTTTGCCCATTGCCCGCTCCAGGAATCGTTTGCACAGACGCCTTTGCGGATTCATTTGATTGCCCTGCGGAAGGCGCGCTCGCCGTCGTAGCAGAAGGTGGGGCCGACGGCGGCACGATTGCCTGTGCACTGGGCTTAGCTTGCGGCATAGCTGCTAGCGCTGGTTGTGCTGCGCCTGGCCCAGAATTGTCTGTCGCTGCGCTCGAGTGCGCGAAGTGCGTCCACGCAAGATAACCACTCACTGCGATTAGAACCACCGCCGCGAGTGCTATGAAAATCCTTTTGCTTCCGAGGCTTGCGGACTCAGTTTCGCTGCCGACTGTGCCTCCGAAGGTGAATGAATGGGGAGGCGATACAGCCTCTTGAACCGCAGAGGTTCCCGGGCCCATCGCGCTTTTCCCAGGAATCTCGGGTTCCGGAATGACGGTCGCAGGTTTGTCGGAGTTGACGACGCTCGGCGCTGCCTCCCGCGCCGGTGCCGGCGCGCTGGCCGCACCCGCCGAGAGCGAAACCGGGGCACTCACCTTCGTTGATTTCGAAATTTCCGATTTGCCGACTGTTAACACAGGCTTGGATTCAGAGACGGGCGTTGCTACGATCGTAGCCGAGGCCACTTGCTCGGATTCTGCTTTAACAGATTCTGTAGTTTTTCCCGACTCAGCAACCCCACTGAAAGCGGAAGCAGAAGCAGAAAAGATGGGAGCCGGTTTTTGCGCAGGTGCGGGGACCTGCGTCACAGATGATGTTGGGCGCGTAGAGGCCGCACTCGGAACCAGTGTTGGCTTCGCAGGTGGTGGCGTGGACGCTGCGGGTTTCGGAGGAGGCGCAGTCGTCGTGGCCGCCGATTTGTTGCCCTCGTTCTTGCGCAGGAGACCGCGGGCAACCCGTAGCGTACCCTTTGCCTGCTCTACATTAATGGGCTTGGTGAGAACCAGGTTCGCGCCGATCCGGAAAGCTTTCGCGACCCCCGCCTGACCTTCGACTACGGCTACAGCGAGAGCCGACTGGTTGTTCGGGGAATTGCGCGCACTCTTGAACAACAACGTAGCATTCTGCTCGTTGTCGCAATCCACCACAACCGCATCGAAGTGCTCGCCCATCAATTTCTTCACTGCAGCGAAGGGTTCAGAGCAGGAAACTACCTCGAAGTCCAACTCGCTGAGAACCTGTGTTACGGTGCGAGCCGTCTTTTCATCGGGACAGAAAAGCAGTGCTTGGTAACCCATACTGACTTCATCGTAGGTACACCCGTAAGCCTCATCAAGTTACGGTGGTAATTGCGTTTAGGCCGCATGGGGCTTGCCAGACGGGCTTTGGCGGATGCGTACGAAAGGGTACGATCCCGCGCATACAATACGTGGTCATGCGCATTCCTCTCTGGATTAAAGTTCTCTGGACCGTGTGCGTGATCGCTTGGATACCTTTGTACTGGCGACAGTATGGTCCGCAGAACTTTCTGTTTTTCTGCGATCTAGGCAATCTCTTTATTACCGCCGGTCTGTGGATGGAGAGTTCGCTGATATTTTCCTGGCAGGCAAGCGGACTGCTGCTCTTCCAGACTGTCTTCATCATCGATGTTGCGGGGACGTTCCTCAGCGGACGCCACTGGATAGGAGGAACCGAATACATGTTCGATCCTCATATTCCGCTGTCGATTCGATTGCTGAGTCTGTTTCACGTAGTGACACCGCCATTGCTGCTCTGGGCTATTGCTCGTCTAGGCTACGACGGGCGAGGCTGGAAATATCAGACGCTGACCGCGTGGATTGTGGTTCCGATCAATTATTTCTGGCGTCCGGAATACGATGTGAACTGGGCTCGTGGCCCCTTCTTTCGCGAACAACACGTAGTTCCCGGACTCTCATATCTGCTGGCTTACCTGATCGTTGTTCCCGTCTCGATTTACTACCCCACGCATCGCTTCCTGCTTTGGTTTGCGGGACGTTGGTTGGGGGGACGTTGGTTTGGCGGACGAGGGAACTCCAGAATCTAGTCGTCTTTCCCGGCGTTCTTTCCGTCACCTTGTGGCCGGTTGCGCAAAGCCGACTCCAAGCGCGCCCGATCCGCTGACAAGCGGCTGGAAGCATTCTCGTGATCGCTAGCTGCGGGAGAAGACTCGTGCTTTCCTTGAGGCGACTCATCTCCTCTTTGGTTCTCAGCGTCGCCTCTTGGTTTTGCAGAAGCGGGATCCGCGCTCAAGTACAGCTTTTGCGACGACGCGAGACTTGCTCCGGAGTCCTCCACCAAGTTCATGATCTCGAGCAGCACGTCTTCCCGCACGGCTGCGAATTCGTTGAAATCCTGAGTCAAGATGTAACAAACCAGTTCCACATTAAGAGCGCTGGAAGTAAGTTCGATAAGGCGTACACGAACCGAACTGCTCTCGATCTTGGGTTTGCTCGTCAGCACGCGGCGTATTTCGGAAAGCACGGTGCGGACCTGCTTCTCGGACGTGTCGGTGTGAAGACCCAGAACGGTCTTGAAAAGCATTTTGTCGCGCCGGCTCAGATTCTCCACGTTGATGGTGGCAACCGTGCCATTGGGGATGGCGAGCAGGGTCCTCTCTTCGGTGCGCACGCGGGTGGAGCGAAGGCCAATATCCTCGACCATGCCTGTGCGATCGCCGAACTTGCAGACGTCCCCGACGCGGATCACTTCATCCCCTAAAACAGAGACGCCGCCAAAAAGATTTTCGATGGTTTTCTGCGCACCGAAGCCGATCGCGAGGGTTCCAATTCCCACTCCAGCCAACGCCGTGGTCAAGTTGAAGCCTAGTACGCCTAGTACGAGGAATATCGCCATCACGAAAATGAACGCTTTGACGAGGCGTTCGCCGAGCAGCATCAGCGAGCCCGTGCCGCCGTGGCCGCGGGCCAGCTCCCGGTTTCGCACGCGCCTCAGGAACCAGCGAACCACTCGCCATAGGATCCAGTTCGTACTGATAATGACCGCAACCTCCGTGACCTGCGCGTAGTAATGGCGTTGCAGCAGGGGCATGTCGAGGTAGGCGGTGAGAATCTTATGGATGAGCGCACCTATGAGCAACCATGCCGGCGCGGATACTGACTTCACCTCCACTTCCGAATGCCCATGTCGGCCTGCCCACCATCGCATGGGAATCTGCAGCACCACCAACACCAGCCAGCCGGCGCCCGCTGCGACGGGAATCAGCAGCAACAAGGCAAACCACTGCCACAACGGCATGCCCGCAAACTGATGCTTCACCACCCATTTGGGTAGTCGCGTTTCCACTTGGCGAGCTTCGACCTGATCGTAAAGTTCGGGCACTTTGGTCAAAGTGTCAGAAGCGATCAGCCATATCTTCCCTGCGTTCGCATCGGAAACACGAACCAGATCCAGGTCCGCTTCGACATCGCCGGATGACATGGTTCCGAGCTTCTGGCGGTCCCCGGGAACTCCTTCCTCCGGTGTGCCTTCGGGCTCTCTGCTTGGCTTCAAGTTGCCGGCGAAGGCGACGTCCATCACCTTCTTGAGCTTCTGCGCCAACGCCTCGCCATCCGTCTGGCGGCGTGCCGGGCTCATTTGCAGATATTGCGCGGCGATGGCATAGTTTCCCGACTGCGCCGCTTCCAGGAAACCGAATATCGTGCCATGTGGGGTTTCGCGATTCAACGGATCGGTTGCAGTTTTTGCTGCGGGCGCTTTGGGTAGCGGCAGTTGTCCAAGCGCGCTTTCGATCGCGAGCGGCGCGCCGAGCACAATCGTCAAAGCAAGAAAAGTAATTCGTCTCAGGAAACTGGACATGGGTTTATTCCGGGCCCGCGCGGGCAGACGAATGCGGTAGATATGCGACCCTGACAAAGTGAGAGTTTATTGTAGCGGAACTGGTTGCCAGCGAACCGCTCGCCGCCATCGAATCCGGAATTATGCGCGCTTGGGTCGAAACACGTCGGTGCTCGTGCCGAAGAAAACTTCCGCGGACTCCATCACGGTTTCCGAAAGTGTAGGATGAGGATGGATGGTCATCGCCACATCGCTCGCCAGCGCAGCCATTTCGATGGCCAGCACTCCCTCGGCGATCAGTTCTCCGGCGCCGGCGCCAACAATTCCAACCCCCAGAATGCGCTCGCTGTGCGGATCGATGATCAGCTTGGTCATTCCATCTGGACGGTCGATCGTAACCGCTCGCCCCGATGCGCCCCAGGGGAATTTCGCCACTTTGATTTCACGTTTTTCTTTTTCCGCCTGAGTTTCCGTTAAACCGCACCAGGCGACTTCCGGATCGGTGAAAACTACCGCTGGGATGGCATGAGGTTCGAAAGCGACCTTATGCCCGGCGATGGCTTCGACGGCAGTCCGTCCTTCGTGCGAGGCCTTGTGCGCGAGCATCGGCTCGCCCACCACGTCGCCGATGGCATAGATCGACGGATCGGCGGTTTGCAACTGCTTATTTACCTCGATGAATCCGCGTGAGTTCAGTTGCGCATGAGTGTTTTCGAGTCCGGGTATCTCCGAGTTCGGTTTGCGTCCCACAGAAACCAGCACGCGATCGAAAACTTTGTCGCGATCTTTCTCCGCTACGGCCGAGCCCTCGAAGGAGGCTCGTATTCCCGCGCCATCTTCCTTCAGAGAAGCGACCGTCGTGTTCAGCAGAATTGCCTCGAACATCTTTTCCAGACGCTTGTGCAGCGGCAGAACCAGGTCGCGATCGGCACCGGGAAGTAGACCAGGCAGCATTTCAACCACGGTGACGCGAGTTCCGAGAGCGGCATACACCGAACCAAGTTCCAGGCCGATGTATCCGCCGCCCACCACCAGAAGACTTCCCGGGATGTCTTCGAGATTGAGAGCGCCGCTCGAATCCATCATGCGCGGCGAATCGAGTTTGAGCGCCGGAATAATGGCGGGCCGTGAGCCGGTGGCGATAATGACGCGGTCAAAACTGAGAACGGCTTCGCTGGACTCTGCTTTGCTGATCCGCAGCGTGGTGGAATTCTCGAATGCCGCGCGGCCCTGAATGTATTCCACGTGGCGCTGTTTGGAGAGCTGCCCCAGACCTCCGGTAAGCTTTTTGACTACACCTTCCTTCCACGCACGCAGGCGCGCCAGGTCAATTACCGGAGCGGGGAATTCGATTCCCCAATTCTTGGCTTGCCGGGATTCCTCAATCAGCTTGGCGACGTGCAGCAATGCCTTGGAGGGAATGCAGCCTCGGTACAAACACACGCCGCCGGGATTCGCTTCCGGATCGATCAGCGTAACCTGCATGCCGAGATCAGCGGCCAGGAATGCGGCGGCATAGCCACCCGGTCCGCCGCCGACTACGGCAATGTGCAACTTTCGAGTTCCCTCGGGAGTTGCTTCCGGCGATTGGTTCAGAGTTTCTTTCATGAGTGACTTTCTTTGGGGTGAGCCCTTGCGCCGCAGCTAGCCTTGAACCGAGAGCAGGAAGGGCTGCTCGAACGCTTCCGCTATCCAGCGCAGAAAGCGCGCGGCGTCCGCGCCGTCAATCAGGCGATGATCGTAGGAGAGCGAGAGCGGCAGGATCAGCCGCGGCTCGAATTTTCCCCCAATCCATTCCGGTTCGGTGCGGGAACGCGAGAGTCCGAGAATCGCGACCTCGGGATGATTTACGATCGGCGTAAATGCCGTGCCCCCGATGCCGCCGAGATTCGTGATGGTGAAAGTGCCACCTTCCATATCGGCGATGGTAATTTTCTTATCGCGCGCTTTCTGCGACAGTTGCGACAATTCGACCGCGAGCTCGACGATATTTTTCTTATCCACATCGCGGATTACCGGAACCAGCAAGCCACGATCAGTATCCGCCGCGACTCCGATATGGATGTACTGCTTATAAATGATTTCTTCCTTCTCCATATCGATGGTGGCGTTGAATTGCGGGAAAACTTTCAGGGCAGCGGCGCAAACTTTCAGCGCAATCGCGGTCACGGTCATCTTGCCGCCGGCCTGCTCCGCCTTGGGAGCGAAACGCGCGCGCAACTGCTCGAGTTCAGTGATGTCAGCGCGATCATGCTGCGTGACGTGCGGAATCGTGTTCCAGGATTCCGCCAGATGCTCCGCGGTTTTGCGGCGAACTCCGCGCATGGAAACGCGCTCGATCTTTCCCCATTTCGCGAAATCAGGAAGCTTGGGCGCGATGAAATGTCCAGCGCGAGGGGGAGCCTGCGCGGCACTGGCCAGACTAGCAAGCCTGGCCTTGGCATGGGCTTTAACATCGTCTTCGCTGATGCGTCCGCCCGGACCGCTGCCCTTGACTTCATAAATATCGACCCCAACTTCTCGAGCCAGGCGGCGCGTGTGAGGAGCCGCAGGGACCGGTTCGCGGTGTTCAGTTCCAGCGACCTTGCCCAGTTGTACGGGCATGGAGAAGGCTGCGGGACGCGCCTGAGGCTGATCGGGCGGCAGAGCCTGTTCTTCAGTTTTACCCTCGGCGCGAATTGCCGCTTGGAATGCGAGGCGGGCGCCATGCTGTCCCGAGACGTGTTCGACTGGCCGGTTCTGCGGACGAGTCGAGTCAACCTTTGAGGGGGACGCACCTTGCAGCGTGAAAACCAATTGGCCAACTTTGATCTTATCGCCCTCTTTGACCTTGACTTCATTCACCACGCCGCTGACCGACGAAGGAACCTCGACCACCGCTTTATCGGTTTCGAGTTCCATGACCGGCTGCCCTTCGGAAACCTTGGCGCCTGGGGCAATCATCAACCGCACCAGGTCGCCCTCTGAGATATTTTCGCCCAGCTCCTGCAGACGGAATTCAGTAGCCGCCGCGGTGTCAGTCGATCGAGTTCGCGGTGCGGCTGGTCGGGATTCAGGTTGCGCTGACGCGGGCGATTGCCGGCCCTCGGCGCTGGCATTCGCAACTGCTCCCGATGCGGGTTCTTCCTCGTGAGCCTGGGGACTACCTTTCTGTGACGGGTCCGCCTGGCGAGGACTGTCGGTTACCGTCGCCGGGGACCCATTGTTGTCCGCGGTGAAAATTAATTGGCCAACTTTGATTTTTTCGCCTTCCTTCACCAGTATCTCTTTCACCGTTCCACTGACGGACGAAGGAACTTCCACCACCGCTTTATCGGTTTCGAGTTCCATCACGGCTTGGCCTTCGCTTACCGCCGTCCCGGGCGTGATCATCAGACGCACCAGGTCGCCCTGTTCAATGTTTTCGCCGAGTGCGGGAAGCTTAAATTCGATCACTGATTCCATCCCTTGCCTGTCGGAAAGTGTTTGCGTCTCAGAGGTCAACTGGTGGCCGGGTTCAGCTTTTCCGGATTGATTTCCAGATCATGAATCGCTTTCTTCATAACGTCGATGCCGATTTTCTTCTCCCGCGCCAGTGCCCCCAGTGTGGCCAGCACGATATGCTTCGCGTCGACTTCGAAGAAATCGCGCAGGGCTGCCCGGTTCTCACTGCGGCCAAAACCGTCAGTTCCCAGCGAGACAAGTTGTCCGGGCACCCATTTCGCCAGAGACTCCGGAAGCACCTTCATGTAATCAGATGCCGCGATGAACGGGCCGGGCGCATCTTTCAATGTTTGCGTGACAAAGGGAACTTTCACCGCATCGCCCGGATGCAGAAGGTTCCAGCGTTCGCAATCGTTGGCGTCACGATAAAGTTCTTTGTAACTGGTCACGCTCCACACATCCGTCGCCACTCCGTATTTTTCCTGCAGAATAGTCTGGGCCTTCAATACTTCGTACATGATGGTTCCACTGCCCAGAAGTTGAGCGCGCAGCTTGGCGCCGGGCGCATCCGCGGCCTTGAAGCGGTAGAGCCCGCGCAGCACGCCTTCACGGACGTTGCCATCCTTCGGCATCTCGGGCATGGGCAGGGGCTCGTTGGTGACAGTAAGATAATAGAAAATCGATTCCTGATCTACGTACATGCGCTTGATGCCGTCCTGAATAATGATGGCAATTTCATAGGCGAACGCCGGATCGTAAGCAATCAAGTTCGGAACCGGCAACGCGAGCACGTGGCTGTGGCCGTCTTGATGCTGCAGACCTTCGCCGGCCAATGTGGTTCGTCCCGCGGTGCCGCCGACAAGAAATCCGCGGCAGCGCATGTCGGCTGCAGCCCAGATCAAATCACCGATCCTCTGGAAACCGAACATCGAGTAATAAATAAAGAACGGAATCGTGTTGATGCCATGATTCGCATAGGCCGTGCCCGCCGCGATGAAGGAGCACATCGACCCGGCTTCGGTAATTCCTTCCTCCAGAATCTGTCCGTTCTTCGCTTCCTTGTAATAAAGAAGTGTATCCATATCGACCGGCTCGTAGAGCTGGCCCACGCTGGAGTAGATTCCGACCTGGCGGAATAATGCCTCCATACCAAACGTTCGAGCTTCGTCGGGGATGATGGGAACGATGAGTTTGCCTAGCTCCGGATCGCGCAGAAGCTTTGCCAGCAGCCGCACGAAAACCATGGTGGTGGAGGCTTCCCGTCCGTCTGTGCCTTTGTAGAATTCCTCAAAGTAGGATTCCGGAAACGGTTTCAGGGGCGTGGCACGTACGGTGCGCTTCGGCATGTATCCGCCGAGTTGCTGACGCCGCGCCTGCATGTACTTGATTTCGGCGCTGTCATCGGAAGGCCGGTAGAAGGGAGCGTTGTGCAGTTCATCGTCCGGAACCGGAATTCCAAAACGCGAACGGAACATTTCCAGTTCTTCTTCATTCAGCTTTTTTTGCTGGTGGGTGATGTTCTTGCCTTCGCCCGCTTCACCCAGCCCATAGCCCTTGATCGTCTTTGCCAGAATGATGGTCGGAGCGCCCTTGTGATCGACTGCGGCGCGATATGCAGCGTGCACCTTGATGGGATCGTGTCCGCCCAGGCGCATGCGCGAGAGTTGCTCGTCGGATAGATGCTCCACCATTTTCAGAAGTCGCGGGTCACTGCCGAACAGATTCTGGCGGAAGTAGGCACCGCTCTCCACAAAATATTTCTGATACTGGCCGTCGCTGATTTCTCCGAGACGCCGCACCAACACTCCATCCCGATCGTTGCGAATCAGGCTATCCCAGTCCGAACCCCAGATGCACTTGATGACATTCCATCCCGCACCGCGGAAGATAGCCTCGAGTTCCTGAATGATCTTACCGTTGCCGCGCACCGGTCCATCGAGACGCTGGAGATTGCAGTTTACGACGAAAATCAAATTATCCAGATTCTCGCGCGAGGCCAGAGTAATGGATCCGAGAGATTCCGGCTCATCCATTTCGCCATCGCCCAGGAACGCCCACACCTTGCCACCCGTGGACTGTTTCAGGCCGCGATTTTCCAAATAGCGGATGAAGCGCGCATGATAGATCGCCTGGATCGGTCCCAAGCCCATTGAGACCGTGGGAAACTCCCAGAAATCTGGCATCAGCCAAGGGTGAGGATAAGAACTCAGTCCGCCGCCGGGCTTCAGTTCGCGGCGGAAATTTTCCAGCTTCTCTTTCGGGATGCGTCCCTCAAGATAGGCGCGGGCATAAATCCCAGGCGCGGCGTGGCCCTGAAAATAAACGAAATCGCGGTCGCCGCTTTCGGTTTGCGCTTGGAAGAAATGATTAAAAGCAACCTCGTACAAAGTGGCGGCCGAAGCAAAAGTGGAGATGTGGCCGCCAATGCCTTCCTGAATTTTGTTGGCCCGCACCACCATGGCGAGAGCGTTCCAGCGCACCAGGCTCTTGATGCGACGTTCCATCTCCTGGCTTCCGGGGAAGGGCGCTTGTTGCGGAACCGGGATTGTATTCTGGTAAGGAGTCGTCGCCGAAAACGGAAGGTTCACTCCCGCTGCCCGCCGCGCGTGCAGCGCCAATTGCTGAATCAGCCGGCCCGCGCGCACCGGACCACCCTTGGACAGAACATAGTCCAGCGAGTCGACCCACTCTCGTGTTTCCAGTACCTCTTGACCGTCAGTTTCCGTCTGAGCCACGTCTGACCTCTCCGTCTGATTGTGCCGAATACTCTATGATATTCAATTATCGGAAATCTTGCTGGGGCGAAGGACGATAAGTCAAACGTTCTACAATGCCGAACGTCCGTATACGGGAAAGTTATGCGTCACTGGATTTCGAGCCAGATGCCTTCCGGGAGGGTTGAATGTTGAAAATCGCGGTGCTCGTGCTTTTGCTCTTGATCGTTATCTTCGTGGTTCCGCGCCTGTTCTCGGGCTCGCGTGCCGCTGCTCCGGTACCGGGGAACATTGCGCCCGATTTCACGCTGACTTCCCAGGAAGATACCGCCGTGAGTTTGAAAGACTATCGCGGAAAGTGGGTAATCCTCTATTTTTATCCCAAAGACCAGACCTCTGGCTGTACGCTCGAAGCCCACAACTTTCAGATTGATCAGGCCAAATACAACGAGCGTAACTCGGTAATCCTTGGCGTAAGCGTGGACAGCGTGGACTCGCATAAAAAGTTTTGCACAAAAGAGGGACTGAATTTCAAGCTGTTAGCCGATACCGACGGCAGGGTGAGCCAGGAGTATGGTTCGCTCACCAACCTTGGGGTGACGAAATTTTCCGCCCGCCACACGTTCCTGATTGATCCCACCGGCAGGGTCGCGAAAACCTACAGCAGCGTCGAAGCCAGCCGGCACAGCGAAGAAGTTCTAGCCGCTCTCGATCAATTGCAGAAGCCATAGCGCAAGCGGAGGGCGATCCTATTTCTGTAGATCTCCACAAAATTCAGCGCGCATTTTTGCAGAAAGAAATTCTTCCTCGCCGTCGTCCCATGACCGGTTCCAGAATCCGCGTGCCGGCGTAAACTAGCAAGATGGCAACACTGGCGCGGCGATCGGAGGTGCGACCTCCTCAAGACCGAAACGGCTACCGCTTTCCCCCGGGCTTTCAGCGCAACCTCTTATGGTTCGCCTTACGCAAATTTCGCCCGGCAAATCCTATTCTTCTTTTTCAACACCTGGCTGAGACCTATGGTGATATCGCTCACTACAAGATCGGGCCGCAGCACATCGTTTTCCTGAACCATCCCGAATACATCCGGGAAGTGCTGGTGGTGCAGAACGACAACTTCGTCAAAGAGCGCACCGTGCAGCGGACCAAGATGCTGCTGGGCGAGGGCATGATCACGAGTGAAGGTGCCGCGCATCGCGCCCAACGGCTGACGGCGCAGCCGGCATTCCATCGCCAACGCATTGGTGAATATGGCGGCATCATTGTAGAAGAGGCGGGGCGCATCCGCGATTCGTGGCGTGCGGGTGAGCGACGTGATATCGCAATCGACATGATGCATCTCACGCTCAATGTGGTGGCGCGCACTCTATTCGCTACCGACTTGCGCGAGGAAGTCTACGAGCTTGCTGCGGCCATCAACCGCATCATGGGCCTCTATAATTTTCTGGTGATGTTGCCCGCCGCGGAATGGCTGGTGCATCTGCGGCCGCCAGGCCTGGCCGCCTTCGTAAGAGCTCGCAAGCGAATCGATGCGGTGGTATACCGCATGATCGACGCGCACCAGTGGAGCGGTGTCGATCGCGGAAGCTTGCTGGATCTTATGCTGGCGGCGTCTCCCGCAGATCAGGAAGGGGCAAGACAGTCTCTGCGCGATCAGGTCATCACCATTTTTCTTGCCGGTTATGAAACCGTTGCCAATGCGCTGTCATGGACGTGGTATCTCCTGTCGCAGAATCCGGGGTGCGAAGCCAAGTTTCATGCTGAATTAGACAGCGTGCTGCAAGGCAGACTGCCGGGGATCGAGGCGGTTTCGCACCTGTGCTACAGCGAAAACGTGATGGCGGAATCGCTGCGGCTGTATCCCCCCGCTTGGGCGATGGGGCGTTATGCGCGCAATGATTTCGTTTTGGGAAATTATTTTCTTCCCGCGCGAACTACAGTTCTGATCAGCCAGTTCATCACACACCGCGATCCGCGGTATTTCCCCGATCCTCTGCGCTTCGATCCCGATCGGTTCTTGGCGGAAGGTAAGGCCCAGCGTGCGAAGTTTACTTACTTCCCGTTCGGCGCGGGTGCGCGGCAGTGCATTGGAGAATCCTTCGCCTGGATGGAGGGTGTTCTGATTCTGGCCACGCTGGCGCAGAAATGGAAACTGCGGTTGGTCCCCGGTCACCGGGTTGAGCCGCAGCCGCTGATCACGCTCCGACCGAAGTATGGAATGTTTATGCAAATCGAGGCACGCTGAAACGCGAATCAGCAAATTTGTCCACGGCGATCCATGATTCTTACGAAGCAGAGACTATTGCGAAGCAGAGATTCTTCCGAAGCAGAGATTATTGCGAAGCAGAGTACTCCTCGACTGCCGACTTAGTGGTCGGAATTTCAACCCGGAATACAGATCCATTTCCCGGTTCGCTCTCCACGGCGATAGATCCCTTGTGCAGTTGGATGATCCATTGCGCGATGGCCAGACCCAGGCCGGCGCCACCGAGCGCGCGGCTGCGGGCTTTATCGACACGATAGAAGCGCTCGAAGATCCGCGCTTGATCTTCAGGAGCAATTCCAATCCCCGTATCTTTCACGCTCACGATGGCGCGACCGCTTTTCTGTTCGGCTGAAAGTGTTATCTTGCCGGGAGGAGCCGTGTACTTAAAGGCATTATCGAGCAGAATGTCGATGACGCGGCGCAAGGCATTCTCATCTCCCATTACGGTGAGAGCTTGCAGGCCGGAATAGTCCTCAAATTGAAGCTCACGCAGGGACGCGACTTGACTCCACTTCAATGCGGACTCTCGCAAGGTCGGGCGCAAATCCAGGGGATGAATGTTGAGCGCCTCTCCGCCGGAATCGGCGCGAGCCAAAGCGAGCAGCTCTTCAATGAGTCTGGCGGTGCGTTCGGCTTCGAGGAGAATATGCCGCAACGCCTCGCGGTATTCGGACTCATCGCGGGAGCGACGCAAGGCCATTTCCGCTTCGGTATGAATCAGTGCGATGGGTGTGCGGAGTTCGTGCGAAGCGTCGGCCGTAAACTCGGTGATGCGGAGGAAAGCGGTTTCGATCCGCGTCAGCATTTCGTTCAAGGTATCGGAGAGCCGCTGCAATTCATCGCCGGTATGCAATTGCTCGAGACGGCTGCTGAGGTTGTGGCCGGAAATGGTGCGAGCGGTGCGGGCGAGTGCATCAACCGGGGTCAGGGCTTTGCGGCTGAGCCAATAGCCGACGCCCGACGCAGCCAGCAGCAGGACGGGCGCGAACATGAGCAAGTATCTGCGAAAATCCTCGAGCGTCTCCATTTCTTCATGGAGCGTGCCGCCGATTTGGACGATGAAGATCCGGCCATCGACAGCCATCTTCTCGCTCAGGATTCGGAAGGGAAGTCTTCCTAGCCGAAGATACTGGTGGCGCGGTTTCGACAACTGATTCAGGGAAACCGGCGGAAGCGGATGCTCTTCAAGGAACTGGGAGCGATAAATTAACTTGCCATCGGCATCGCTGATCTGCACGTAGTCCTGCGAACGGTCGATTCTGTAGTCGGCGCTGATGTCGGCCTGCAACTGCTCTGCGGATAAGTCCTTCCTTGCCTCGAGGAACCGTTGAAGATCCGCGGCCTGGCCCTTGAGCGTGGCGTCGGCGATGTCGTAGAGATTCTTTCGCAAGATAAGCCACATGCCTGCGCCGAATACCAATTCGGCGAGTAGGAAAATTGCCAGATACGAGAGCGCCAGCCGCATGCCGATGGAGAGTTGAGAAATCCCCTTCATGCGGCAGACTCCTCACGAATCATGTACCCCACGCCCCGAACCGTGAGGATCAGCTTGGGCAGTCCTTCACGATCCACCTTCTGGCGCAGCAAGCGGACGAAAGCGTCAAGAGTGTTGTCTTCAATCTCGCGATCGAAGCCCCAGACCGATTCGATCAGCGTGTGTCGTGGAACCACTTTGCCGGCGCGATACATTAAGCGTTCGAGCAGACTGTACTCGGTGCGGGTAAGCGAAATAGAAACTCCAGCGCGCGAGACTTCGCGGGACTCCGGATCGAGAATAAGATCGCCGACCTGAAGCCGGTTCTGCGGGCGGGAGGTGGCGCGGCGCTGCACGGCGCGCAGACGTGCCAGCAGTTCGTTGAAGCTGAAGGGTTTGGTTAGGTAGTCGTCCGCGCCCGCGTCGAGGCCGCGTACTACATCAGGAACGGAATCCTTGGCGGTGAGCATCAGCACAGGAGTCGCAATTCGCTCCTGACGAAGCTTTCTGGCCAGGTCGAAGCCATTCATCTTGGGCAGCATAATGTCGAGCACGAGCGCGTCGAATTCATAGGCGTGCGCCAGTTCCCAACCTTCGCTACCGTCGGAGGCGCAGGTTACGTTGTGGCCCTCTTCGGTCAGGCCACGGCGCAGCAGTTCGAGCATGCGAGGTTCATCTTCGACAATAAGCAGTTTCACAGGGTGGTTGTACCACACTCTATTTTTTCAGATCGACCTGAAGATTGGGTGAAGCCGATCGGGCTTCAAAGCTTGCCTCTACTTGTTTCCGATAACGCCAATAGGCACGGCGGCCAGGATCTTCCGTGAGCTGCTATCATCTCTGCTAAGTACTTTTGGAGCAGCAGTATGGAAGACTTAGAAGACGAAGAACCAATTCCTTATATTTCCGGCTCAGGAGAAGGACTTATGGAAGAAGGACCGACCTTGCATGCGAGCGCGCGACGTGATGAGGATATCGCTCTCGATTTGATGAAATTTGTGGCGATGACTACTGGGTATGGGCGAACCACCTCTTCTGGGGTGGGGTTTCAGGGCACAGGTTCAGCATCGAAGCCCGACGAATATGCGGCGCAGTTGCTCGAGTTATATGGAAAGTGCAGGGCAGCGGTCGGGGGAAACGTGGCCGGAAAGAAGTAGAGCAATCGGGTGCCGACCTTGGCCGACCCTAGGCTTGGCCGATCTGGGCTTGGCCGACCTGGGAGTGATCGACCTGGGAGTGATCGACCTGGGCATGATCGACCTGGGCATGATCGACCTGGGCATGATCAGCGCGAACCTGGTGGCCGGCGCTCCAACTCGGCGGCTCCTACGTCTGGGTCCCCGAACGACAGAATAGAAAACCAGGACCGCGGCGGGTCCCGCGGTCCTGGTTTTCGCAATCACAGATAGTTCGGTTACCGGCGCCCCTTCTTGGCTTTCTTCTTTGCTGGTTTCCTGGCCGCTTTTTTGGCAGGCTTCTTTTTCGCGGACTTCTTGGCCGCTTTCTTCTTTGCCGGTTTGGGGGGCGCTTTTTTCTTCTTGGCGGGCGCCTTTTTCGCAGGTGCCTTCTTCGCTGGCGCAGGTGCCTTCTTTTTGGCCGCTGGTTTCTTTGGGCCGCCGCCGGCCGGAGCAGCGGGCTTGGGTGCGGGTGGCGGCGGAGGAACGGAACCGGCGGGCTCGCTCATTTCGGGTTCTGGGACGCCGGCTTCTTCTTCCTCCTCCTCTTCCTCTTCAAAATCCTCTTCGAGCGATTCGCTGTAAGCGCCGCTGTCGCCGAATTCTTCTTCTTCATCACGGCCGTAGAGTGTGGGATCGTAAAACGTCATTGCTCCTCCTGATCTTAATTTTGGTGTCCTGGCGCGGGAATAGCCGTGCAAGGCCGCCGGGTACGGAACTTAGAAGACCACCAGAAACTTTATGCTCGAACGGCGCGCGATTATAGCACGTCGTTTAATGCAGGCTGCAAGGACTGCCATTCACAGCAAGGGTTCGCTTATCTGTTTATCTGTTATCACAGTGCGCGAGCAAAGGAAAGAAGAATTAGGCGAGACTTGTTGGCTGCCGCACACGTTGTCCAAAGTTCTTAAGTTGGCTAGCGGGCGGGCTCCACAACCAAGACCATACCAGGGCGCAGGGTGGCAACGTTTTGATTGTTGCGCTTCAGGGCGGCGACGGTGGTTTTGTAGGTTGTGGCAATGGAATAGAGGGTTTCGCCAGACTTCACCTTGTGGCGCAGAACGCTAGCTTGCTCTGCCGCGTCCTCGTCCGATGCCTTTACCGAAGTCCTTGCAGATTTGGCTGCGGAACCTTGGACGCTGTCTGGGTGTACCGCTTTCAAGGAACGCCTGCTCGGTCTGCTAGGCGAGGCCGAGGCCAATTCACCGGTAGGCGAAACGGGCAGATGTAAGGCGAGTACGGTCCGACCGTGCAGGCTGTCGCCGCGCAACCCATTCCAGCGCCGGACCATCTGCGCCGAAACGCCGAAGTTCTCGGCGACGGTCTCGACCGAGTCTCCCTTGCGGACTTTGTAGCGCGTGATTCGGCGCGCGTAAGTGCCCGTATCACTGACGTGCTTGCTGGGTGTAACAGGAATAATCAGCTTGGCGTCAATTGGAAGCTCCGCGCCGTCCAAGTGGTTCGCTTCCTCGATAGCCTTTCCGGTTGTGCGGTAGGTGTGCGCCAGGGCAGCCAGGGTGTCACCGGAATGCACCGTGGAATAACGCCACCACAGCCGCATGCCGGAAGGAATTGCGGCGATGGCGGTTTGGTACTGCTGTTTCGTACCTGCGGGCAGATGCAGTTCGAAAGTCCCTTCCTTGGGGGTACTCAGTCGCAGAAGGCTGGGGTTCATTTGCTGCAGTTGCGCAGGAGTTGCGTCCACACAGTCGGCAACCAGCCGTAAATCAACGGGATAGCTGATGGTTACGGCATCGAAGGCAGTGGGCTCGTCCATCGAGACGTCATCAAAACCGTAGTGCGACAGATTCTTGGTCATGATGGTTACGGCCAAGATAATGGGAACGTAATTGCGGGTTTCCTTGGGCAGGACGTTGCGCCGGTAGAGTTCCCAGAAATCCGCATAGCCGGTGCGACGCACGGCGGCTTGTACCGTTCCTGGACCGGAGTTGTACGCGGCCATGGCTAGATACCAGTCGCCGAACTGAGCATAAAGATCTTTAAGATGGTGGGCCGCGGCGCGAGTGGATTTCTCGGGATCCTGGCGGTCGTCGACCCAGGCGCTCCGCTCGAGGCCATAGCCGCGTGCCCGACTTCCCATGAATTGCCAGATCCCGCGGGCACCGGCGCGGGAAACGGCGGTCGGCTGGAATCCGGATTCGGCTTGGGCCAGGTAGATCAAATCTTGAGGGACTCCTTCTTGCTTGAGGATCCGCACCATCATGTCGTGGTAGCGGCCGGAGCGGGCAAAGGCGCGCTCGAAAGTTCCACGTCCGCGATTGGAGAAGTAACTGATGTAGCCCGCAACCTGGTCGGTCATCATAAGCGGCAGGTCGGAGTGGGTTGATTTCACTTCCGCCTGAGCCTTGGCCCGCACGCTGGGATCGGCGGAGGGGGTGATGCCGTTGGTTTCGTCGATCGGGGCAGGTTCAGAATTCTGCGCCTCGGACGCGGAGGCCAGATCACCCAAACTCATCTGATTGACGCCTGCAGCGATACGCTCAAATTCCTTTTCCAGGCGGTCGTCGGAGCGAATATCGAGTTTGCTTTCGAGCAGCGCGTTAAACGCGTTGTCAAAATTCTGCTTGGCGCGGTCGGTGTGGCCGGCCTGATAGTTCGCGAGTCCTGCCTGATATTCTTTTTCAACGCTGGCGACCAGATCTCCGACCGGATCGGTTGCGGGCTTCACGGCTGGGGCCTCGGGACTGGCTCCGGCAGAAGGCTGATTCTGCTCTGGGTCAACGGGCTGTAATTTAGCTGATTGGGGTTGCTCCGGGATGGCAGCAGGCGCTTTTGCCGTCAGTTGCGGCGCAGTTCCGGGAGGTACCACGGAGACCGGCTTCTGCGCCGTATGGCACGAGGAGCCGGCCACTGCCAGCGCAGCCAGCATGGCGATCCGCATTGGGAGTGTTGCAACTCGCATATTTCTCTAGGAGATACGGATTGCTCCGCGATATTCGATATTAAAGCCCGATGAATTCTACCAAAAATCGTACCTCGCGGTCGCGCTCGGGTCAACGTCGAAAACAGACTCTGTCTATTACTTTCGGCACCGGACCCAAGGTTACCCACGCGCCTAACCATCAGACGGCGAAAGCACGCTAAAGGTTTGAAAGCGGGGTCAGACCCGCCAGTAGTCCGGACGCCAGGTCTGGATTGCCTCCTTGATGTCCCGCGGGACAAGTTTTTCGGATAGCGCGCGTTCGGCCAGGTTGGGTGCTTCCGCATCCGAAGAAAAACGGAGAGCGATGAGTTGTCGTTCGGTTAACTCCGGAAGGCGTGAACGCAACGGCTCGGGCGACAGTGTGGCGAGGCGTAGCCGCTCTTCCAAACAAATGACGCGGTCCTGAACCCGCAGCGCGTAGCTGCGAATTTTCGAGACTGCGATCGCCGCCGCCACCGCGACCACGAAAAACCACCCTGCGTGCAAGCTGGGGTGCGTCAGAAAATGGACGCCGGCGGCAATGGCTGAGATGAGGAAGACCGGCAATGCGAAGAAGTGAAAGAGCGGATCTAAGCGGGCGTGATTGGCGAAAATTTGCGGCTTCTTTTCGGCCATGACGAAAGGCTCCTTGGGAACGGGCAAGTGTAGCAGAAGGGTTTTTCGTTCACAGATCTCAGGTTTTTTTCGAACGAGCGAACGGCCCGCTGGGTTTTCGCTCGCTAACCCTACGTCGTGAAAGCCAGCGTCAGCAGTGTTTTCTGTTCGACCTCGTGCGCTTTGGCGCTGCCGGTGGCGGGGCTAGCGCTGGAGCTGCGCTTTACAGAGAGCACGTGGCGGGAGCCGGCGATGCGCTGCAGGCGGGGGAGCATATTAAAAAGAGCGCCCATGTTGGCAGGCTCTTCCTGTACCCAGACGATGTCGCCGGTTTCGCCGTGGCGGGCGAATTCGGCAGCGATTTCTTTGTCCGGGAAGGGATAAAGCTGTTCGAGAAAAACGATTGCGGTGGAATTGTCTTTTCTCCTCTTGCGCTCGGCGCGAAGCTCGTGACCGATCTTGCCGGTACAGACCAGGATGCGATCGGCTTCTCCGATTTCGGTGTCGGGGAGTACGTTCTGGAAATTGGTCTGAGTAAAGTCCGCGATGGGCGAAGAGGCGTCGGGATGGCGCAGCATGCTTTTTGGGGTGAAGACGACCAGCGGTTTGCGCCAGTGGCGGAGAGCCTGGCGGCGGAGCAGATGGAAATACTGAGCGGCGTTTGAGGGCTGCGCGATCTGGATGTTGTGTTTCGCGGCGAGTTGCAGGAAGCGCTCAATGCGGGCGCTGGAGTGTTCTGGTCCCTGGCCTTCGTAGCCGTGGGGAAGAAGCAGGACGAGGCCGGAGAGCAGGCTCCACTTGGCTTCTCCGGCGGAGATGAATTGATCGATGATGGCCTGCGCAACGTTGACGAAGTCGCCGAACTGAGCTTCCCAGAGGACGAGGGCTTCGGGATAATCGCGGCTGTATCCGTATTCGAAGCCGAGGACACCGGGTTCGGAAAGAGTTGAGTTATGAATTCCGCAGCGAGCCTGGCCGGCCGCAATGTTTTCGAGCGGTACGTATTCGTTCTCGTTCTCGATGTCGATCAGAACGGAGTGGCGCTGATTGAATGTACCGCGTCGGGAGTCCTGACCCGAAAGGCGGACTGGAATACCGTCCCTGACCAGACTCGCAAAGGCGAGAGCTTCGGCCATGCCGTAGTCCACTGCTCGTTTGCCCGCGCTCATCTCGGCGCGCTGCTCCAGCAACTTATTCACCTTGGGATGAATGTGGAAGCCTTCCGGGTACATGCTGAGGTGATGACCCAGGTCGGCGAGTTCTTCCGCTGGGAGTCCGGTCTCTACTTCGTACTCAGGCTTGTGAAGGCCGCCGTAATACTGATCCCAATAGGCGGGCAAGTCGCGCAATGTGGGCTTCTTCGTGATCTTGCCAGCATCTTTCTGTGCGCTCTCGAACTCCGCTTTAATGGCGGCGGCTTGCGCGGGAGCGTCCGTCACGCCGATGTCGTCGGCATAAATTTCCCATAGCGGGGGATGCTCTTTGATCTTCCTGTAAAGCAGCGGCTGAGTGATGGTGGGATCGTCGACTTCGCTGTGACCATGGCGGCGGTAGCCGATGAGGTCGATGACCACGTCGGTCGCGAACTGATAGCGGTATTCGGTTGCGAGGCGAGCGACGCGGACGACGGCGTCGACGTCTTCGCCGTTGACGTGGAAAATCGGAATCGACTGGCGACGCGCGATGCAGGCGGCGAAGCGCGTGGAGTGCTCTTCGAGATAGCTGGTGGTGAATCCGAGGAGATTGTTGACGATCACGTGAATCGTGCCGCCGACGGTGTAACCGGGAAGGTCGGCGTAATTCATGGTCTCGGCGAGGATGCCTTGTCCGGCAAAAGCGGCGTCACCGTGTACCAGGAGTGGGAGATATTTTTCGCGGCCACCTTCGCCGGTGCGATCTTGTTTGGCGCGGGTGCGGCCGACCGTGACGGGATCGACGGCTTCGAGGTGGCTCGGGTTTGACACCAGGTGGATGTGAACCTTGTTGCCGCTGCGGGTGACGTACTCGCCGGTCGCGCCCATGTGATATTTCACGTCACCCGAGCCTAGAACGCTGCGCGGGTTGACGTCTTCGAATCCAGCAAAGATTTCTTGGGGATGGCGCTTGGCAACGTGGGCGATCACATTCAGACGGCCGCGATGACTCATCCCCATCACAAGTTCGGCTGCGCCGAGACGCGAACCGGTTTCGAGAAGTTCGTCCACCAGAGGGATAAGCGCGGTGACACCTTCGAGGGAGAAGCGTTTGCTGCCGAGATAGCGCTGCTGCATGACCTGCTCGAAGATGTCGGCACGGATCAGGAGATCGAGAATCCGCTGCTGGTCTTCTGCCGGTGCTTCCGATTCCATGCGCTCATAGATCCAGCGGCGGCGTTCGGGGGAATAGATGTGGTTGATCTCGACGCCGATGGTCGACGAATAGATGGTGCGCGCTTCGCGCGTGTATTCACTCTCAATCTGCAATTCGGGAGTGGGGCGTGGAGTCAGAAAACCCAGAGGATCGAGGTCGCCTTCGAGGTAGCCGAATTGGCGGAAGGCGTTGAAGACCCGCTCACGCTCCAGGTTGACATCGTTCTTAGGAGAAGTTTCGATTACGGCGGCGCCAGCGGCACCGTTGGAACTCTTGGATTTCGGGGTCATAGGAATGCAGATACTAGGATAAAGGATGCGAGCACAGGTGCGCAGGATTCGCTACGTAAAAACTCAAAACCTTAACACAGGGACTGAGAGGAGCGCCAGGAAAATCAAAAGCCCCACCCTAATCTCTGCCAGAACGCAGACACCAGAGTGGGGCACCCATCGAACCATTTTGACTACGGCCTCAGAACTTGAACAAGTCCATCAGATTGCCGATGGCGGGAGTGTTCAGAGGCACGTAGGGATTGCTCTTGGTGGCGACTGGGTTGGGCAGATTATCGCGGCTGCGATCGCTCACCGGAGCCAAGTGCCAATTGGCTTCGATGAACTTCAGGATCGAAGCATGATCTGCGTAAGTATGAGAGATGTGGCCTGCCGTGGTGAAGGGAGAAACCACCAGAGCTGGAATTCTGGTGCCGTCGCCGAAGTAATCGAGGGGCTGGACATATCCGGAGTCGTAGTAGCCGCCGCCTTCGTCGAAGGTAACGATGATGGCGGTGCTGGCCCACAATGTTTTGTTGGCCTGTACTTCGTCGACGATCTTCTTCACGAAGCCCTCGAACAGATCGAGTTTGGAAGAAGATGGGTGTCCATCAAGCCAGCCGTCGGGCTTCACAAAGGAAACGGCAGGCAGCGTGCTGTCCTTGATCGCCTCATAGAGTTCGGCGGTGTCGCGCAGGTGCGTGCGACCGGACGGGCTGGTCATGATCGACGTGGTGTACTGAAACGGGTTGCAGATGTTGCAGTAGGTGTTGTCAGGAGTGACGTAGTTGCCGTCGGGGTTGGCGAGATAGGCGTTCCACTGGTCGCCGTAATAGGCCCAGGAGATGTTCTTTTCGATCAACCGGTCTCCGATGGTGTGGAGGGGAGAAGGAGGAATCGTGAACACGGTTTCGTTGGGGTTGCCGATGTCGGCGTAGGCGCTGGCGCCGCTGCCGTAGTATCCGGGGTTGTAATTGTTGAGCAAATAATAGTGACCCTGTTCACAGTGTGAGTCGATAGGCCTGTCCAAAGAGTTCAGGTAGGTCGTGATGGGGCCAACACCCGGTTGAGTGGTATCAAAGCAATTGCTGTAGGTGCCGCCCCCGTAGGAGGCTGATCCGAAGGAGCCACCGCCGTAACCATCTTCGGTGTACCAGTTGTTGGTGCCGGGCTGGGGATTGGGATTTGCAATTTCAGCGACGACACCGGCGTTGGGGCTGCCTGCGGCGACGAGGGTATTCTCCGGAGGCCGGGCGGGATTGCCCTTGGAGTTGGCGAACCAGATCGCGTCGCCACTGCCGAGCATGACATGGTTGGCGCCGGTTCCACCCATCACGGCTTGGTGGTAGTTGTCGCTCATCGCGTAATGGTCGGCGAGGTACTTCAGGTAAGGAGCGTCCCCGTGCGACACGTTGTAGAAGCCCATCGAGGTCGAGCCTTCCTTGGTGCTCTCGTCGTTGAAGCCGGCGGGTTGGGCAAGGCCATTGGTGCCTGCGCCAACGGTGGTTTCAACCCAGGGGAAGAGGTCGGCCTGGCATCCGCTGGGATTCCACGGGGTGGCGTTGACGGCGCTGCAATCTTCCTGTTGCCACATCTGATAGAAGCGGTGGACGGGGCTGTTGTCGTAAGCGTCGTAGGGGTGTGTTGCGGAAGTGATCTGGAAAGGGCCTGAAGGCAGAGATGCGGCATTCGGGATGCGAGTGTCAACCGCTCCGTGAACCAGGCCGGTACCTCCGGTGGTTAGGTAGACGTAATAGCTGTTGGGCAGTCCGTTTTCATATTTCTTGGCGGTGGCGACATCGGGGAACGGAGGAGTGGTGTATCCGCCAGCAAGAACGGGAGGCAACACCGGGTAGGTCACGCTGTCGGGCGGATTCAAAAGGTAAGTATCGGGCTTGGAATCCACCGCAGAAGATTGAGCGGCGAGAGGAAAATTCGGCCCTGGGGTTCCATCTTCATTGACGATGCCCTTGAACAGCAGGTTGGAAACGGTATCGCTAGACTTTGGCTTGTAGGTGGCGAAGATATGATCGAAGGTGCGGTTTTCGCCAATGATCACAATTACGTGCTTGATGGGTGAGGCGGTGGAAGGCTGATCTTGGGCTGCCGCGGAAAGCGGAGCTCCAAGATTGGCGATCAGCGCGAACAGGCTGGTGGCCACGGCGAGATGCTGCCTGGCTTGCACCAGAAAAGTGGACGACGACATGAATCCCTCCTGAGGGTAGTACGAAGAACTGAAGAGTCGATAAACTACAGTCGCCAAGAGTAGCGGACTCGTTGTGACGCGAATGTGAATTCCGTATGAAAAGAAATTCACAAACCCCACAGCACTCGGATATGCGCAGCGCCCTGAAATAGTGAGCAAAGGCCTCACCTTTCGGGCTCAATGTGAAAGCCAAGTTAATAAATTTCCACAGAGCGCCAAACTGGCTAGGGTTGTTTCTGTATGGCGCTTTGCCCAGCGGATCCAATGTAGACTGCAGGAACCCGTCGTAATCCCGATGCGAAACGCGTGGATATCCTTGCAGGGGAGATGGTTTGAGCACAACCCTTCGCAAGACATATCTAGAATGACGGCTGGAGTCGGTCCAAAGGTTCTTGCAGGAAATCCTGGGGAAGATGCTTACGGCGCCGCTATGGAATAATGCTGCGGACACCCAAGAAACCCATGGTTGAGAATTCCAACCGAGCCCGCGATCATCTCGCCAACGAGCGCACCTTTCTGGCGTGGGTGCGGACCAGTGTAGCGATCGTAGTGTTCGGATTCGCGATTGGGCGTTTCGCGATCGCCCTTAGGCAGTTGGCGAGACTTCAGGGCCAAGTTTCGAGGACGACCGGACTTTCGGTCTGGATGGGAATGATCTCGATTCTGGCAGGAGTCGCAATGATGATGGCGGGGCTCGTGCGCTACCGAAAAACGCGGTCACAACTGGATGAAGGAAAATTTGAGCCGGCCGGATTTATCGTGGATCTGGTAACCATTCTTATAGTACTGTTCGGGCTCGCGCTGGCAGGGTATCTGATTTACGTGCAGAAGAGTATGGGGTGAGATCGTGCGTCGCGGCAGCGAAACATTATGGCGAAGGACTCACACAAAAACGATCAGGAGAAAGAAGCGGCGGCGCGGGCGAGCCTGCGGTTCGTCAAAGATGGTCAGGTCGTTGGCCTGGGCACAGGTTCGACGGCGGCATATTTCATTCAATTGCTGGGCGAGCAAGTGAAGAATGGGCTGCGGATTCGCGGTATTCCCAGCTCGGATCGCTCGCGGGAGCAGGCGGCCAGCCTGGGGATTCCGCTCACTACGCTGGATGAATGTCAGCAGATCGATGTGACCGTCGACGGCGCCGACGAGTTCGATCCGCAATTACGTTTAATTAAAGGTGGCGGCGGTGCGCTCCTGCGGGAGAAAATTGTGGCCTCGGCGACCCGGCAGCTTGTGATCGTCGCCGACCGAACCAAGCGAGTTCCGGTGCTGGGAAAGTTTCCGCTGCCCGTGGAAGTGATCAAGTTCGCACAGGCGCTGGTGAAAAAAAAGATTGAGGCGCTGGGAGCCCAGGTTGAAGTGCGGCGGAATGCCGACGGGAAGGCCTATTTGACCGACGAGAACAACTACATCCTGGATTGCCGCTTCGGACAGATTCCGGACGCCGATGCTCTGGCGCGGCAGCTCAGTGATATGCCGGGAGTGGTGGAACATGGCCTCTTCATTGGCATGGCAAGCGTGGTTCTTATGGCCGATGGCAGCAACATCATCGAGCTGCAAGCTCCTGACTCGTAAGGTTATATTCACGGGCAGAGGATGCCTCGGTGGTGGAGCACAGGCGCGGGATTTGACCTCGGAGGCGTTGAAACGGCAGCAGGGGCACAAGCACAAGGGGCAGGCCAACCTTCGCGGCGCCGCGGATTGCGATACGGCGTGCAGGCACCGCTGGACGTAACTGTGCTTCGTTCAGGAGTTCCAGACTCTGTGCCCGGACGATCGCTGAACCTGGGGTCAGGCGGAGTGGGGGCGGTACTGGCGGCGGAGGTGCTGCCGGGCGAAGTAGTGGGAGTGCAAATTCTTCTGCCCAAGGCACTGGTTCCACTGCGGGTGCGGGCGCGAGTGCGGCATCACGATAAGCTGCATTGCGGGATGGAGTTTGTAGGGCTTTCCGCTGAGCAGAAGGCGGCAATCCGCCGTTGGACGGAACAAACAAAAGCAGAGCTGGTCACCGGGGTTCGTGAGCAGCTCGCGGCAGAAGCAGAGAAGAGTTCGACTAGTGGAAGCTGGCGTGGTCCGCTGCCTCCTGCACGCATGCGGCGCAGGAGCGGCTGGGTCTTCTTCCTGGTTTTGGCCGCGATTTTATCGGCCGTTTTGTTTTGGCGCTGGAATCGCGGATGGGAAGATCTGGAATCCGGGCTGCGAAAAAACCAAACAACCATGCACCCTCAAGCCAACGTGTCCGCTGACGTAATGGAGAAGCTGGTCACCCACCGCGTCGACCCCGACTATCCCTCAGCCGCCCGCCCGGCAAACCTTCGCGGAGTGATCGTTCTTGACGTCGTGGTGGGACGCGATGGCTCAGTCGTAAACGTTAAAGCCCTCAACGGCCCCGAGATCCTAGGGCAAGCCGCCGTAGACGCGCTGCGCTGGTGGCGATTCGAGCCGTACCGGGTTGATGGGAAACCGGTGGTCGTGGAGACCACGGTGGCGGTGGAGTTCAGACCGTAGATGGCTCTTGGAAATACCTGTGACGCCAGCAAGAAGGTGAGGAGCTGCTTCCCATGGCCGCGTCCTTCACCGCATATCCGAGGCAGACCGACTGCGATAGCAGTCGTGGGGACAACTATTCAATCAAGTAATGCTTGAATCCGAGCAAGGTCACCAGTGAGCGACCAAGAAGCTCCGGGCTCCATTTCGCTTCCCATTCATCGGGGTAGTCCCATTCCGAATCTTGTCGTCCATGAAACTCAGGAGTTGTGCCTGCCCAGAAGCCGGTAGTGTAGTGGGACATCGCATAATACATCAATGCAATTTGATACTGGAAACTTACTGTCGGGGGAATGCCGAGTCCCCTCTTGAGCCCCAGGTCATAGTATTTCTTGTCGCGCTTGTTCCTCAGTGTCGAGTCGCCAACCAGAGTTATGCCGGTAATGAATCCCCCCACGAAACAGGCATAGATGCGCGCGCGGATACCGGCGACTACGCCCGAGTAGTTGGCGAGGCCGATATCGATAAACATCCCAGCGAACATCTTCACAAAGCCGCCCACGCCGGGAATGGAGGACACGACTTCGAGTCCAAGATCTGCATAGAAATCTGCCCTCGATTTCTGAAAAACCGGCTTATCGTCTCTTTCCGCGAGTTCTTTTTCTTGTTTGTCCAGTTCTTTGTACCTTTTGAAATATTCAACGCCTTCCATCTTCTTCTTAGCCTTTTCGATATCTTCGAACGTCTGGACGTATTTGCCGGTTCTGTTCGCGTCCTGAATAAATTGTTCACCTTCGCTAACCATCTCCATCGTTTCCAAGGAGGCTTTCCGCGAAGTGCCGAGTTTTACCAGGGTCTCGCCATACGCCTTACTCGCTTCGATCCCCCCACTGACGGCCTTGATCTCCCTGCCTTCTTCGACCGCTTTGTGGAAGCCTTTGATGACCCTGGCGCCACCTTTTGCGACAGCGACTCCATCACTTGCAAAGCCCAGAGCCATACCATCCGGTGATATCCAATTCTCTGGCATGGAGGCTTCCTCTTTGGCGTGACCGTACGCTTCCTCGATTAAGTATTTGAGGTGGCCGTTCCCGCGCGTGATCTCGTCGTGCCAGGTGCGGATATAATTCTCGGCTGGGAACACGACCTGCCTTGAGTGGAAATGCGTCGCGTTTTCGGTTTCTGCCTGATCGACTAAACGGTCTTTCAAATCGCGCTTTTCAGCCTGTGTAAGTTGCGCTTTACTTAGATGGATCCCAAATTTGACGTGCCGGATGAACCAGTTTCCGTTCGCTCTCCTGCCCCAAACAAAGTCGGCATAAACGGTGGTCCCGCCCAATCCCATGCCTTTTGGTGCCCACATGATCTCATCAATGCCATCGGCGTTCACCGTAAGGTAGGTCGCAGGACTAATGCCCTCGATCGCCGCTCTCTGACCTATGTAATCGAGGACATCCTTCATCCACTCACTCAAATCTTGTTCAAAGTTATCGCGGTTTGATGGGATATTCATCTTTCTCGAACTGAAGCGCTTTACATCCGGCATTGGGCGGCTGGTCGGTGCAATCATGTGTGCTGGCATAGTTGTCCCTTGGCTACATTGCCGTCGACTCGGCTCGTAGGTGTGCCGAGGGCATAAAAGGCGGATGCCGGCAGCCCCCCGACTGTTTCGGCATCCGCAGCTTCAGCGCGTAAAGGCAGAGTTAGCAGCAGCACGCGCGTCTGCTTCCCCCTCGATCGCCCGGAACCCGAGACAGCGGGCTTCACCATCGAGTGACTGATATGGTCGCCCTTTTGATCTCCGGTCGCTTTTCCGGCGAAACCGTTCGAACGCGGAACATATTGCCTTGGCTGGCTTCGAACCTCAATAGCGGAGCGTGTCGGACGGTATTAATTTTCATGTCCCTGCAACAGATGGGAAATAATGGAGATGTCGCGAAACCGAAAAAGTGGGTTAGAATACCCGCCATCGTAAGGAGCAGCTGTGTTGCGGGAGCCAGCCACCAAAGTTCAGGATCCCGTCAGATTCGGGGACGATTTCGAGCTCGATGGGGGGATGTGCCAACTGCGCCGTTCCGGTCGTGTGCTCAAGCTGGAACGTATCCCGATGCAAGTTCTTCTCTCCCTTGTGCAGCAGCGGGGAGAGCTGGTGACCCGCGCACAGATCGTGGAGAAGGTCTGGGGCAAGGAGGTCTACCTCGACACCGACAACAGCATTAATGGCGCGATCCGCAAGATCCGGCAGGCTCTGAGAGACGACCCCGAGCAGCCCCGTTTCATACAAACCATCACGGGAAGGGGATATCGCTTCATCGCACCGGTCATCGATCCCAACCCCAACCCCAACCCTAACCCTGACCCCGAACCGGAACTGGTGCTGCTTGCGGCGCCCCAACTGCCAGTCCACGAGGATTCTCCCGTCGGGTTCGGAGGATGGCGTTGGCCAGCGCTGGCGGGGACGATGATTCTAGTGGCCATGATTGTTCTCATCGCCGTGCTGACTTACCGCCGATCCGACTCCCCAGCCGGGGCCTTGCGTTCTGAACGAGCGATGCTGGCGGTTCTGCCCTTCGAAAACCTTACGGGAGATGCAAGGCAGGAATATTTTAGCGATGGCATGACCGAGGAAATGATCACGCAGCTGGGCAGCCGTGACCCGGATCACCTGGGGGTCATCGCGCGCACTTCAGTCATGCACTACAAACATAGCCAGGAACCGCTGCCTCAGATCGCCCGTGAGCTCGGTGTGCAGTACGTGCTCGAAGGTAGCGTCCGGCGTGATGCCGATAAGGTACGAATCACCGCCCAGCTCATTCTGATGAGAGACCAGACCCACCTCTGGGCCCGCCAATATGACCGTGAAGTCAACGACCTGCTGGTAATACAGAGTGAGATTGCGCGGGAAATCTCCGGGGAGATCCAAACCGCTCTCGGAGACCGCAAGCCCCTCGCTCCCATCGTTCAGCCGACTCTCTCGCCTGAAGCCTATGAGGCTTACAACCTTTATCTGAAAGGCGAGTACTTCTTAAACAAGAGGACGGTGGAGGGATTCCGAGAAGCCATCAGCGACTTTCAGCAGGCCACAGCCAAGGATCCGACCTATGCGCGCGCCTACGCCGGTCTGGCGGATGCATACGCGCTGATTGCCGGGTACAGCGGGGCCCCGGCGATCGAATACGCCTCGCAAGCACGTGCCGCAGCAATGCGAGCTGTGCAGCTCGACGACGGTCTCCCAGAGGCCCACGCAGCGTTGGGTTTGATCATCCAAAATCATGATTACGACTGGCAGACGGCGGAGAAAGAGTTCAAAAGGGCCATTGAACTCAACCCGAACTACGCGACCGCCCATCAGTGGTATGCAGAGCACCTGACATGGCGAGGCCGTTTCGATGAGGCTCTCCGCGAAAGCGAGCGCGCGCGCCAGTTGGATCCGCTTTCCCTGATCATCGCAGCCGACAACGGCGCAATCCTCTACTACGCCCGGCAATACGATCGGGCCATCGCTCAGTTCACCGCCGTGCGCCAGATGGATCCCGAGTTCTCGCGCGCCAAACTGATCTCATATGTCTATGTGCAAAAAGGCATGTTCGCGGAGGCGCTGTCTGATACTCAAAAGCACTCCCAAGGCTCCACTCCTTGGCAGTGGTCGGTACTGGCCTACATCCAAGGCCGGGCCGGACAAAAACGTGGCGCAGGGGGCGCGCTACGAAAACTGCTGGATTTGAACCGGCGGCAACCCATAGATCCGATGGCTATTGCTGCGGCACACATCGGCATGGGGAACAACGATGCCGCTGTCGCCTGGCTGGAAACGGCCCATGCACAGCATTCCAATGGTCTCACCGCTCTTAAAGTAGACCCTGCTTATGACCCTCTGCGTGGCGACCCCCGGTTCCAGGATCTTCTGCGGCGCGTTGGACTCGACCAGTAGGTCCTTTCCACTCTAAGCAGTAATCCTATGCCACGCTCTTCGAGCTAAATTCACGCCCGCCACCCGGGAGCATTTGTTTCCCGCGCACATCGAACGTGGGTCAGATTCTAGGTTTTCGCAGAGCGCTGAGGAGGACGAGGCCGCTTGCTCCAAAAGAGATGACGGCGGCCAGAGCCGCAATCGGCATCAGTGCCGGATTGAGATGAAGAAAGTCGGCAAGGACCGCTCCCAAGGCGAAAGCCACGCCCAGCGCATTCAGCCAAACGGGTCCCCGAGTGGTAGGAGCGAGATCGGGCCTCAAGCGCAGTTGCAAAAGCAACGCCGCTAAGCCGATGGCTGCGACCACCACTAGGGCGAGCGGACTCAGGAACGCTCCGCGGTTGGTGTAGATCACAACCAGCGCGAGGGCGACGAGCAGCAAGCCGGCGGCCACGACCGTTGGCGGGCGAAGGCGGGGACCAGAACCGGGATTGGGCGACGCATCGGGCACGAAATTCCAGTCCTCAGATTTATACAGGCGATGGCAAAGGTTTTCAAACTTCCGACGCTGGAAGCACGAAGCGTTCGGGTAGCTCACGCGGGATCGAGCGCTCATGCCAGCAAGCGATTGCGCCGGGCGGGGATCGCTGTGGTGGACGGCATAGAGCACCAGTTCGACCCGGGACGAGATTCCCAGCTTCTCGAAGATGCGGAACAAGTATTTCTTGATGGTGTGCTCGCTGATGCTACAACCTGTTCTACCCCATACGGTACACAAGAGTGTCTTTTCTTCGCAGCCTGTACAGCCGCTTCAAACCACGCTGGGAAAAATGCCTGAGAACGCCTTCAGGCGCTTAAGGAACAATTGGACATTGCAGAAGCACAACTTAAGAAGCTAAGAAATTCAGATTGAGCCACTACCGCATTTCATGAGGACGGGACGATTCCTGTCCTTTTTGTTTACAATGAGCTTTCCCTGTCCGCACCCGGTGGCAGCGCGCAGTCTGGCAATATTTCTCCTCATGGAAAACACGATCCTCGTCACTGGCGGAGCAGGATTCATCGGATCCAATTTCATTCTGCGCTGGATGGAGAGCGATCCGGCATCCGTCATAAATCTCGACAAGCTCACGTATGCCGGAAATCTTCACAACCTGGCGACCGTTGCGAACGATAAGCGATACGAGTTTGTCCATGGCGATATCGCGGACCGACCCCTCCTGAGCGGCCTTCTCGGTCGCCTTAAGCCGCGTGCTGTCGTGCATTTTGCCGCCGAGAGCCATGTAGATCGATCGATAAGAGGCCCGGGCGATTTTATCCGCACAAATGTTGACGGGACCTTCGCGCTGTTGGAAGAAGTGCGAGCTTATTACGGAAGCCTGACCGAATCCGAAAAAACTGACTTCCGATTGCTGCACGTTTCTACCGATGAAGTTTACGGGTCGCTGGGATCGGAGGATCCGCCTTTTTCTGAGAACACTCCGTACGCGCCTAACAGTCCGTACGCGGCATCCAAAGCGTCTTCGGATCATCTGGTGCGGGCATATCATCACACCTATGGGATACCAACGCTCACTACTAACTGTTCGAACAACTACGGGCGATTTCAATTTCCAGAAAAATTGATACCTCTGATCGTTCTGAACGCGCTCAGCGGCAAACCGCTACCCGTGTACGGCGATGGGCAGAATGTTCGAGACTGGCTTTATGTGGAAGATCACTGCGAGGCGATTGCCACGGTTTTGCACCGGGGTCGAGTGGGCCAGACCTATAACATCGGAGGCTGGAATGAGAAGCGAAATATCGATATCGTGGAAACAATCTGTGACATCGTGGATGAGATGACCGGGAGCCAGGAACCTTCTCGCCGCGGCCTGATTACATTCGTGAAGGACCGTCCAGGACACGACCGGCGTTACGCCATGGATGCAAGCAAGATTGAGCGCGAACTTGGCTGGCGCCCAGGCGAAACATTCGAGACCGGCATCCGCAAGACCGTGAAATGGTATTTGGACAATGAAGAGTGGGTTCGAGATGTCACCAGTGGAAGCTACCGGCAGTGGATTGAAACGCATTACTCGTCGTAAGGTTAATTCGGACCTACATTGATAAATTCATGATGCACTCCGCGAACAGTGCGATGTACAGAGGAATCATTCTGGCCGGTGGATCGGGAACGCGCTTGTATCCCGTAACCCACGCCATGGGGAAAAGCTTGCTGCCGGTCTACAACAAGCCCATGATTTATTACCCGCTCTGCACTCTTATGCTGGCAGGCATACGCGAAATCCTTCTTATTACCACACCGGACGATATTCTCAAGTTCCAGGCGTTGCTGGGGGACGGTAGTCAGTTTGGAATCCAGTTGCAGTACAAGGTGCAACCCAAGCCGGAAGGGATCGCGCAGGCTTTTCTGGTGGGCGAGAGTTTTGTAGGCGACGCCGCTTGTGCTCTTGTGCTGGGCGACAATATTTTTTACGGTCACGACCTGGCTAAGGACTTGCGCGAAGCTGCCAGCAAGACTCAAGGCGCGCGAGTATTTGCCTATCCCGTGCACGATCCCGAAAGGTACGGAGTTGTGGAATTCGATGGCTTCGGGCGCGCCCTCAGCATTGAAGAGAAGCCTCAGCATCCGAAATCACGTTATGCAGTGACCGGACTTTATTTTTACGACAATCAGGTTATCCAGATCGCAAAGTCGTTGAAGCCGAGTGCGCGAGGTGAATTGGAGATCACCGACGTAAATAAGGCATATCTCGAAAGCGGACAATTGGAAGTTGTGGTCATGGGACGAGGCATGGCATGGCTCGATACCGGCACTCATGAATCGTTGATGGAGGCAGCTCTGTACATACAGGCCATCGAAAAGAGGCAGGGACTGATGGTCGCTTGCCCCGAAGAGATTGCACTTCGCTCCGGTTATATCAGCGCCGAACAGGTAGAAAAAAGCGGCAAGTCGATGAAAAATAACAGTTACGGCGCCTACCTGCTGCAACTTTTGCGGGAGAAGGTATTCTGATGAACGCGCTTCGGCGGTTCACTGCATGATGGATGCAATCACTAAAATTCAGACTTCGCTTCCTGATGTGTTCGTTCTCGAGCCTCGCGTCTTTAAAGACGAGCGAGGTTTTTTCTTTGAGAGCTACAACCAGCGAATCATGGCGGAAGCGGGAATTGCCGAGACTTTTGTACAGGATAATCATTCCTCCTCTTCCCGCAATGTTCTCCGGGGTCTCCACTATCAGGTGAAGCATCCGCAGGGAAAGCTGGTACGGGTCGTCGAGGGTGAGATCTTGGATGTCGCTGTAGACCTGCGACGACAATCTCCCGCCTTTGGACGTTCGGCAGCGGTACGTCTGTCTGGCGAGAACAAACGCATGTTGTGGATCCCTATAGGTTTCGCGCACGGATTCCAGGTGCTTTCAGGAAAAGCCCAAGTACTCTACAAGGCGACAGATTTTTACGCACCTGAATTCGAACGCACGCTAGCCTGGAACGATCCCCAACTCCAGATCGAATGGCAGATAGATGGCCAACCGATCGTATCGGCAAAAGACCAGCGGGGCGTGGCATTGCGCGACGCCGAGATCTTCGATTGAACCTCTCCGCCCTAAAGGACGAAGATTCTCAGGCTACGCTTAGGATTGCAACCCTTACGTTAGCGCCTGAAGGGTCGCACCGACCCCACGCGTCTGGTTTTTGGACGGGGACTAACCCCATCACAGCAGCCCTTTATGTGCTAAGGCTTCAGGTCCAGTTAAATTACGAATAGCAAATCTGCCGGGAAGTTGTTTAGCCGGTAGCGTACCAAGAGGACAACTCTATACGGCTTATATCTCCGCTCTGAAGGGCGGAGTTTTACGCCGCTAGGCGGATCAAACCAATGCGAGTCTTACTCTTTGGATCGTCCGGCCTTCTCGGGAAGGCGCTAATGCGGGAGTGGGGCGAGGATGCTGTCACTGGACTGGGTTCACGCGACGCAGACATTCGGGACGCGGAGCGCATTCGCAAGGTTACGCACGAGACCCGCCCAGACTGGATCGTACTGTCCGCAGCTTATACCGATGTGGACGGATGCGAAAGCAATGCGGAACTGGCTTTTGCAGTGAATCGCGACGGGGCCGTGAATGTCGCTGCGGCGGCTAAGGAGGTTGGATCGCGGCTCCTGTTTCTCAGCTCCGACTATGTTTTCGATGGAAAGAAAACCACGCCCTATGAGACGAACGATCCGCGGAATCCGCAGAGTGTGTACGGACGAACCAAGGCGGAGGCGGAGACTCAACTCCTGGCCCTGCTGCCGGACTGCTGCATCGTCAGAACGTCGTGGCTGTTCGGAGCCGGCGGGAAGTGTTTTCCCGATACGATATTAGAACTCGCGGCAAGCCGCCCGGCACTGGACGTGGTCAACGATCAGCGTGGCTCTCCCACATATGCAATCGATTTGGCGCGTGCGATCGTTTCACTGTGCCGAAAAAATGCGCAAGGAATTGTGCATGCGACCAACGCCGGCGATTGCACCTGGTTTGAGTTCGCGCAGGAGATCGTGCAAAGTGCGGGCCTCGCCACGAATGTGCGGCCAACCAGCAGTGAACGGATGGCACGTCCCGCTCCCCGACCTGCGTACTCTGTCTTGTCGCCTTCTGCTTTGAACGCTATGGGAATTTCTACGCCTTCCTGGCCAGATGCGCTGAGGCGCTACCTCGAACAGCGACGGAGTTGAAGCCCGCCGAGATTGCCTGGTTTCCGCCCGGCCTGCTACGATTGCGAAGTCCCGCCTGAGGATCTCGTGAAATTAATCCAGAACTACATCGATGGCCGCTTCGTGCCCGGAGAGCACCAGTTCGACGATGTGAATCCGGCAGACGGGACGGTGATCGCGCAGGTCATGGAAGCGTCCCAGGCGCAAGTTGACGAGGCAGTCAATGCCGCGCGGCGTGCTTTGCGAGGAGAATGGGGAAGTATAGGAATCCTCGAACGGGCGGCGCGATTGCATAAAGTCGCCGATGCAATTGAGAAGCGCTTCGACTGCTTCGTTCAGGCCGAAGTGACAGATACGGGCAAGCCCGTATCCTTGGCTACCAAGCTCGATGTACCTCGCGCTGCGGCAAATTTCCGTATCTTTGCCGACATGGTGAAAATGTCTGGGCTGGAAGCCTTTCAGACAGAAACTTCGGATGGCGCGAGTGCCCTGAATTATGCCGTGCGCAAGCCGTTGGGCGTCGTGGGCGTGATCACTCCCTGGAATCTGCCTCTTCTTCTGCTTACATGGAAAGTTGCACCTGCGCTTGCCTGCGGCAATGCGGTGGTGGTCAAGCCTTCGGAAGAAACTCCCGCCACCGCGACGCTTCTCGCCGAGGCGATGCGCGACGCGGGAATTCCGAATGGCGTTTATAACGTAGTGCACGGTTTCGGGCCCCGCTCTGCGGGAGAATTTCTGGCCCAACATCCGGACGTGGACGCGGTCACATTTACCGGTGAATCCAAGACCGGAGCGGCCATTATGAAAGCGGTGGCGCCCACCGTGAAGCCGGTTTCGTTTGAGCTGGGCGGCAAGAATGCGGCTATTGTATTTGCGGATTGCAATTTTGAAGAGGCGGTCAACAAATTGTCTGACGCCGTATTTCTTAATACGGGGCAAGTCTGTTTGTGCGTGGAGCGGGTTTATGTGGAGCGCAAGATCTTCGATGAATTCGTGGAAGCGCTGAAACAAAAGGCGGAGGGATTGCATGCGGGATGGCCGAACGATCCCCAGACCAAGCTGGGTCCGCTGATTTCGGCGCAACATCGCGAGAAGGTACTCTCCTACTATCGATTGGCCCGCGAAGAAGGAGCGACAGTCGTGACGGGCGGAGGCGTTCCGATATTTGACGACGATCGCGACCATGGTTTCTATGTGCAACCGACCATCTATACTGGATTGCCTGAGGCGGCGAGGTGCGTGAAGGAGGAAATCTTCGGGCCGGTGTGCCACGTCACACCGTTCGACTCAGAAGAAGAAGCCGTCGCCCTGGCGAACGATACGAAGTACGGGCTCGCAGCCTCGATATGGACCAGCAACATGAAGTGCGGTCATCGTGTCGCACAACAAATGAATGTGGGCATCACATGGGTGAACTGCTGGTTCTTGCGCGACCTGCGAACTCCGTTCGGTGGCGCTGGACTTTCTGGTATTGGCCGCGAAGGCGGAGTGCATTCGTTAAATTTCTATTCCGAATCGAACAATATTTGCATCAAGCTGTAAGCCTGCGACGGAACGCACATGAGCACGAACGCAAGTAAGGTGGTCGAAGGCAAAGCCACACCGCGCGGCAAGTATCCCCACGTAAAGCGGGGCGGTGACTTCCTGTTTGTGTCCGGAACCAGTGCGCGACGCGCCGACAATACGATTGCCGGAGCTGAAGTCGATCCACTCGGTACAGCGCGCCTCGACATCCGGGAGCAAACCCGTGCGGTAATCCAGAATATCCGTGACATTCTGCAGAGTGCGGGAGCGCAACTGCAAGATGTCGTCGAACTCTCTACCTTCCTGGTGAACATGAATGATTTCGCCGGCTACAACGACGTGTACGGTGAATTCTTTGCTTACGATGGCCCGGCAAGAACAACGGTGGCCGTGCATCAGTTGCCGCATCCGCACCTGCTGATCGAGATAAAGGCCATAGCTTATAAACCTCAGAGATAGGAGACCCCATGGCGTCCATCAAGAGTCTGAAAGCTTTCAACTTTCACGCCTGGATCGAAGAAAATAAAGAGAAGCTCAAGCCTCCGGTGGGAAACGTTCAGGTCTGGGAAGATGGTGAAATGATGGTCACCGTGGTGGGCGGCCCGAACCAGCGGCGAGATTACCACGACGACCCCACGGAGGAATTCTTCTATCAGTTGAAAGGCAACATCGTTCTGCGAATTATGGAGACCCCGGGCAAGCCGCCGCTGGAGATACCAATCAAAGAAGGCGAGATATTTCTTTTACCCAAGCACCTGCGCCACTCGCCACAGCGACCCGCTGAAACCGTCGGAGTTGTCATCGAAGTGCCGCGCCCTGAGGGCTCGCTGGACGCGTTCGAATGGTACTGCCCGAACTGCCATCAACTGGTTTATCGCGCGGAAATAAAGCTGAAGAGTATCGTCAAGGATCTGCCGCCCGTGTTTGAACAGTTCTATAGCGACGAGAGTCGCCGTAGATGTAAGCATTGCGGCGCCCTTCATCCCGGCAAATAAAACATGCAGGTTATCGACATCCATAATCATTTTTTCCCCAGTTCATGGCCTGACTTGGCGGCGCGCTATGGCACGCCGAACTGGCCTTGGATCAAGCATACCGAATCCGGGAAAGCCGAAATAATGGTGGGCGATCGATTCTTCCGCCATATCTATGCAGCGTGTTGGGATCCGGAAGTTCGGCTCCAGGAAATGGATCGTGACGGGGTTGACGTGCAAATCATTTCTGTCACTCCAGTGCTTTTCGCGTATGAGCGTCCGGTGGAACACGCACTGGATTGCGCACAGTTGTTGAACGATGCGGCACTGGAGCTTTGCAGCCGGGGAAAAGGAAGATTGAAATCATTTTGCCAGGTGCCGCTGCAAGATGTTGATGCTGCCTGCGAAGAGCTCAGCCGGTCGATGCAGGCAGGACATCTGGGAGTGCAGATTGGCAATCACGTTGGAAGCAAGAATCTGGATGATGCCGGCATCGTGACTTTCCTGCATCACTGCGCGGATGAGGGTGCAGCCGTTTTGGTTCATCCCTGGGAAATGTTTGGGCGTGAGCGCATGCCGAAATACATGATGCCGTGGACGGTGGGCATGCCAGCGGAGACGCAATTGTCAGTGGTGGCGCTGATTTTGAGTGGAGCATTTGATCGGCTGCCGAATACTCTCCGCATCTGTTTCGCACACGGCGGCGGGAGTTTCGCTTTCCTGCTCGGACGTTTGGAAAATGCATGGCATCATCATCCCGTCGCTCGCGGCGACTGCCAACATCCGCCCAGTCATTATCTCAACCGCTTCTACACCGACTCGGCGGTATTCGACCAGCGCACGCTGCAATTCCTCGTCGGAACAATGGGAGCGGACCAGGTGATGCTCGGCTCAGACTATCCCTTCCCCCTGGGCGAAGAACGGGTTGGATCGCTGATCAGGCAAAGCAATTTACCGCAGCATACCAAGGCTAAGCTTCTGAGCGGGAATGCTGCCCGATTCCTGGCGCTTGAAGGCCAGTCGCAAGAGGCCGTGGAGCGCATGTCAGGCGTGGCCAGCGCCACTCGGTCCGAACCTCGGCAGCTCACCTATAGCTCCTATTTAAAAGTTCCGGAACTGCTCGATTTGCAGCAGCCACAGTCTTCGCCGCCGCACCACGACGAATTGTTGTTCATCCTCGTACATCAAACTTATGAGCTATGGTTCAAAGAACTGCTGCACGATCTGGATGCGGTGGTCGCCAACTTGCAGAGGGCCGGCGCGGCCCGGCAAACCCACGACGAAGTTTACGAAGCAGCGCGGCTCCTGCGCAGATGCACAGAGATCACCCGGGTACTGGTGGAGCAGTTCACGATTTTAGAAACGATGTTACCCACGCATTTCCTCGCCTTTCGCGGCCTGCTGGAGCCCGCGAGTGGGTTTCAGTCGGAGCAATTTCGAGAAATTGAGTTTCTATGTGGCTTGAAGGACGAGAAAATGCTTCGCTATCACAGGCCCACGCCGGAAGCTTACGCGAGTCTCAAGCGTCGATTAGAGGAACCTTCGCTACGCGACGTTTTCTTTGGGGCGTTGCAAGCGATGGGCAAACTCCCGCCCGCAAGCGAAGGGGAGTCGGAAAGGGAGAGATTCGAGGCGCGAGCCCGCGCCGTTCACGCGCTCTATAAGGAAGAGCATCACCATCGCGACTGGATCGACGTCTGCGAGCGGCTGACGGAATTTGATGAACTCGTGGTGAGTTGGCGGTTGCGACACATTCAACTGGTCGAGCGCATTATTGGGATTCGAATGGGCACCGGGGGAAGCGCAGGATCGTCTTACTTGAAGCTCACTCTCGACAAAAAGTTTTTCCCGGAATTGTGGGAGGCCAGGACGTTGCTGACGGAGTGATGAGTGATCGATCGCGGCGTTCCCCTCGCCTGGCGAATGTCCAGTCGCTTCATCTGGTATGAAATCCACCCCTGAAAAAGTGACGCTAATCGGAGGCGGCTTGAATGGGCCTCTCCTGGCCATTCTTCTGAGACGCCGCGGATTCACGGTTGAGATTTATGAGCGGCGTCCAGACATGCGCCGAGGGCGTAGGAGCGCGGGACGGTCGATTAATCTAGCCCTGTCGACCCGCGGCATTCACGCTCTCGAGCAAGCCGGCCTGTGGGAGCGGATGCGAAGCATCATCATTCCGATGAAGGGCAGAATGATGCATTCGATTGCGGGAGAACTTACCTTCCAACCCTACGGTAAAAATGAAGCCGAGGTTATCAACTCGATTTCGCGAGCCGAACTAAACATAGCGCTCATGAATGCAGCGGAGGAAACGGGAGCGACCATCCACTTCCATCAGCGCTGCGTTGGCTACGACTTGAAAACCGGCGCAATCCGATTGCGTAACCAGGACACGGGGGAAGAAACCACTCCCGCGGCCGATCGAGTGATTGGCTGCGATGGCGCAGCCTCTACACTAAGGGCTGAGATGCTCAAGCTGAGTCGCTTCAATTTTTCCCAAGAGTATCTCGATTACGGCTACAAAGAGCTGACCATTCCCGCCGGTTCCTATGGGAAGCACGCGCTGGAGAAGAACGCCCTTCACATCTGGCCGCGGGGTAATCACATGCTGATTGCGCTGCCGAATATCGACGGCACGTTCGCCTGCATTCTCTTTCTGCCATTCGAGGGCCTAGAAAGCTTCGCCAGTCTCCGCACGCCGTCGGAGGCAATCCGTTTTTTCCAGGAGCGCTTCCCTGACGCTTTCCGGTTGATGCCTCAACTGGCAGACAACTATTTTGCGAATCCAACCGGTGCCATGGTTACCATCAAGTGCTCTCCGTGGCGTGTCGAAGGTAAAGCGCTGCTGCTCGGCGATGCTGCTCACGCCATCGTCCCCTTCTTCGGCCAGGGGATCAACTGCGGATTTGAAGACTGCACTTATCTGGTCGAATTGCTCGACCGACAGGGTGCAGACTGGCCACGAGTGTTCGCGGAATTCGAGAGTGAGCGCAAAGTAAACACCGATGCGATTGCCGATATGGCGATTGAAAATTTTACGGAGATGCGAGATAAGGTTGCGGATTCGCAATTCTTGTTTCGAAAGAGAGTGGAATTGGCGCTCGAGGCAAGGTATCCAGGACTCTTCGTCCCGAAATACGCCATGGTTACCTTTCACCGCGTGCCCTACTCTATCGCTCTGGCTCGAGGCGTGGTCCAGGATCGGATGCTGACTGCCCTCTGTGAAAACATCGGCCGGGTGGAGGATCTCGATTGGAACGAAGCGGACCGGCTGATTCATCGCGATCTCACTCCGTTGGAGTTCCGGCCGTGACGGACTTTGAGTTTTCCGCCAGCGAGGATTTTGCGATTGCCATGGATGAACGCGATCCTCTGAGGAATTACCGGGAACGCTTCCTCTTTCCCAAGGCCGCCGATGGCGGTGATTGCGTGTATTTGTGCGGCCATTCTCTGGGCCTGCAACCCGCAACTACTGCGGTCTACATCGAGCAAGAGCTGAAAGACTGGGCCCAACTTGGCGTTGAAGGACACTTCCGGGCAACCAACCCGTGGATGCCTTACCACCGGCTACTCACAGAACAGACAGCCGCCCTCGTGGGAGCGAAACCCATCGAGGTTGTAGTAATGAATTCACTCACGGTAAATCTGCATTTGATGATGGTGTCTTTCTACCGTCCCACGGCGTCGAAGCACAAAATTGTTGTGGAGCGAGGGGCATTTCCTTCCGACCAATATGCGGTGAAGTCGCAAATCCGCTTTCACGGTTTCGATCCTGCGAGTTCCCTGATTGAACTGGCGCCGCTGCCGGGTGAGTGTTGTCTTCGCGATGAACAAATTTCGTCGTTGATTGAAGGCTCGGGGGAGGAGATTGCACTGATTATGCTGGGCGGAGTAAATTACGCGACCGGGCAAGCATTCGATATGGAACGAATTGCGCTCGCGGGTCGTGCTCGAGGCTGCGTAGTGGGCTTCGATCTCGCACATGCAGCCGGCAATTTACAACTTAGACTGCACGATTGGGGCCCGGACTTCGCGGTGTGGTGCGGCTATAAATATCTGAATGGCGGTCCCGGATGCGTTGCTGGTTGTTTTGTTCATGAGCGGCACGCTCGTTCTTTGGAAATACCTCGATTTGCCGGCTGGTGGGGACACGATGAGCACTCGCGATTTGAGATGGGGCCGAACTTCCGACCGATTTCCGGCGCCGAAGGCTGGCAGTTGAGCAATCCTTCGATCATCAGCCTGGCTGCCTTGCGCGCATCGATGAATATTTTTCAGGAGGCGGGCATAGAGCGATTGCGGGCCAAAAGTGTGACCCTAACCAGCTACCTTGAGTTCTTGTTGAAGCAGAAAATGCGCTCCAGCTTTTCAATTATCACGCCGCAAGAAAAAGGCCGGCGGGGGGCACAACTCTCGATCCGAATTCCGACAAATGGCCGGGTGTTGTGCGAACGGCTGACCAAGGAGGGCATACTCGGCGACTGGCGAGAGCCCGACACCTTCCGCGTCGCGCCCGTCCCTCTCTACAACTCTTACGACGATGTTTTCCGGTTTGCCCAGCGATTCGTTTCTGCGATCGGATAGAGTGCTGGATTGCGCCTACCGGGGCACCCGATTACTTCCGTAATACTGCGGCGGTCGCGCCGAAACATACACTCTTAACGTGGGCTTGATCTCCGTGCGGCAAGCGAGCAAGTGGACGGGAATTGTGTGCGCAGTCGTGTGCCTGCACATTTCAGTGACGCTGCTGGCGCCACGCAGCATTGGGCTAACCGCATTCGGTGATCTCACGCAATGTGTTCTTCTTTTTTGCGGAACGGTGTCGATCCTCTCGAACATCAGAAGCAGCGACAAGAAAGCGCAGTTGTTCTGGGCTCTCATGGGTTGCGGCTGCGGCATGTGGCTCTGCGTGCAACTTGTGTGGACGTACTTCGAGGTGTTTCTCCGCCTGGAGGTCCCGAATCCGTTTGTCGCGGATGTTGTCCTTTTCCTGCACGTCGTCCCGATGATGGCGGCATTGGCGGTGCAGCCGCATATTCAACGGAATGACCATTCGCTGCGCCTGGTAACCCTCGACTTTTTCCTGCTGCTTACCTGGTGGCTTTACCTGTACCTGTTCATCGTGATTCCTTGGCAATATGTCTCTCCGAACGAAGCGATGTATGGACGCAGCTTCGATCTGTTGTACGCTTGTGAACAAATCGTCCTGGTTGCCGGAGTAGGCTTGGTTTGGAGGCGAACCCGGGGTTCATGGCGACTCATCTACGGGCAGTTTTTCAAGGCTGCCTTGTTCTACAGCATTAGCTCGATCTTGGCGGGAGTGGCGATTGACTTCCACCGCTACTATACAGGCAGTCTCTACGATGTTCCGCTGGTCGCGGCCATGGCGTGGTTCGCGACCATGGGGTTGATGGCGCGCGATCTTTCGCCGGACGAGTTAACTTACCAGCAACCTCGCCACAGCCACAATATGTGGACAGCGCGATTAGCGATGGTGGCGGTATTCTCGACGCCGCTGATGGTTGCTTGGGCGGAGTTTGGCGGAAGCGCTCCCCAGCGCGTGCGTTCCTACCGGCTGGTACTGACCGCGGCGGCGATGATCGTGATGGGCGCGCTGGTGTTCGTCAAGCAGCACTGGATGGACCGCAAGCTGCTTCATTTGCTGAGTCTGTCCCGGCAGAATCTCGACGAGATGTGCAAATTGAAAGACGAATTGGAAAATAAAGAACAGTCTCTTCGGTGGCACAGCCTGGAACTGCAACGCAAGAATTTGGAACTTCAGGAGATTTCTTATACTGATACGTTGACGGGAGTGTGGAACCGGCGCTATCTGGAAGAAATCTTGACCGCTGAATCCGGACAAGTGTTGCGAAATTACGAGCGGGCTCGGGGTGGCGATATTCGGAAGTTGGATCATCGCGACTTGGTGTTTCTGATGGTCGACGTGGATTTCTTTAAGGAAGTCAATGACCTGCATGGTCATCCCGCGGGCGATCGGCTGTTGCAATTGGTCGCCGAGCGGCTGAGCAGAGTTGTTCGTAAGTCCGACGTGCTGGTGCGTTGGGGGGGAGAAGAATTCCTGATCATGTCGCGCTCCGCAGATCCTTCCGGGACACCCTCTTTCTGCGATCGAGTTTTAGATATCATGGCCTCGGAGCCCTTTGATCTTGGGCATGGGGTGCACGTGCGCAAGACTTGTTCTGTGGGATGGGCGCCTTTTCCCTGGAGTCGCCGCGCTTACGACGCGATTTGCGCCGAAGAGGCAATTGAACTCGCAGATACTGCACTCTACCGGGCAAAGGCCGCAGGGCGAAATCAGGGTATAGGAATTTTGCCGGTAGAGGGCGCCTTGGCCGCACCGCACGAGATCACTCTGCGGGCGCTGCAAAACGACACGGGCATTCTGACGCACGCTCTGAAAGTTCAAAATGTTGGCGTCGGCAGCCGTAACCCTACCGCTGCCGAAAGCGTTGCTCCGGGAAAACCCGCGAGCCTCTAACTACGGTAGTGGGTCAGTTTGAATTGACCCACTACCGAAATTCCGCGTGCCAAGACTGTTGGGTGGAGCCGGGAGAAGCCAGCCCCGTCCTGAATTTCTTCAAGAAAACTGGGCGCCGGGAACGAGACTTTTGGCTGGAACAGGCGGTGTATTTGCCCTTGCCTTTTCGGAAGCTCCGTGGTTGTGCTTGGCACCGGAGGCGTCGGCCTGAGCGTGATTCAAGGCGCGGTGCATGCGTGCGCGCGCATGATTATCGCCGTTGATGGATGCGGTTATCTCCGCGACATTTCCGATCCTGGCGGCTCGTTCGAGTACTGCCCCGTTTCTTTGCGACAATGATGGTTGTACAGTTTTTCACCGTGTTGCTTTTCTATCCCGAAACCAAGGTTGAGCGAGCCACGACCTGATGTTTATTGATGTATTGGGAGCGATTGTTCGACGTTATGGGAAATGGAAAGTATCACGACTTCGCCCTTTGGTTCTACAAAGAACGGAGCAGGAACGAGGTCAAGTGGGATGCCAATTGGATGTGAAACGGGACGCCCCGATTTGCACCGGGCGGCACAAAATGCTTTGATCAAGATCGGGTGCTAACCGAGGCTCCAGGATCTGCCGTAAGTGGGGAATGGATCAAAGGCGCGGTTCCTGACCGGCTCGTTTCCGAATGTGAGTGTGGCGCGACAAAAAAGCTGCAGTTGACCCTTTGAGTCTGCTTTGCAGAAGACTGGCTACGCCGAACATGGAGGATTGCCATGCCCAAAGCACTTATTTACCAAGTCAGTCCGACGAGTCAACGAGATTCACAGCACCGTGGCTTGATCAAGGTGTCAGTCGCAGTGCTCCTCTTCTTCTTGTCAGTTCCCTGTTTGCTGATTGGACAGGAAGGAAATGATCGGGATGTATTCGAGAAGATGTTCGTGGGTGCTTTTGATCCTGACGCGTGGAACGGCATTGTGTTCGACGGTACGGCCCACGGACAACGGCTCCCGTTTGCTATCCGGGTGGGATCGAAGAGCGGAAGATTCCTCGATGGCGAACGGATCTTCGATGCTGTTAGCACCGTTGGACCACATGCGCCCGATGGTTCTTACGCTCTCTTGAGTTGGCGCCACTATCCGCGCATGGCCCAGGTCACGTTGGAGTGGTCACGCATAGACAGGACCACGGTCGTCGGAAGGCTCAAGGCTCCGGCGGATATGCATTTGGTACTTGAGGCCTATTCTCCTTTTGAATCTGATTTCACAGGCGCCTATTACATCAGCGGGGATGGTAAGCAAATTATCGGCGACCACCACATCGAAGGCCACTTCACTTCAGCAGCGCACATCGTAGTCGCAACGGATCGCCCCATTGTGGGCACGGCCACATTTCCCAAGATGACTGAATTGCGGGAAGTGATGGACGTTGGAGACCTAACGAATGCCAACGCGCAAAACAAAGAGGGAGCGGTCGGTCCCGACTTCGTCGCCGACGACCGTTACGTCGACGATCGCTATATGAGAGGCGCAGCAGGTCTGGAGTTCGTTACGAACACCAATTCGACCGCGCATTTTGTAGCTACCGTAGGATGGAATGTTTCGGAATTGACTAGTCAAACGAAGGAACTTCTCGAGCCCGGACGGATCGACACAATTCTCAACCAAAAGGCGTTGCAGTATGAGCAAGGAAGGCCCCACATCAAGGGTCTCTTCAGCGAGGCTCCCAACGCTATCGGAAATTCGATGTTCTGGAACACACTGTACGTGCCCTCCCTTGATCTTGAGTTCCCGAGCATCAGCCGTAGCTGGGCTAAGAGGTTTGGTGGCTGGGTGGTCGGCGAGTGGGACTGCTTCTTCGGCTCGCTTCTGACAAACATAGAGGATACAGCAGAAACATCTGCTTCGACACGTGCGATCCTTCTCGCCCAATCGTCAAATGGGGTTGTTCCAAATTTCGCTAGCGGAGCCGGGACCAGTCCCGATCGATCGCAGCCGCCGGTTGGTTCCTACGTTATGTGGAAGAACTATCAGCGAAACCAGGACAAAGAAATTCTGCAATGGGCCTATCCACGGCTCAAACGATGGCATGAGTGGTGGTTCTCCAACCGTGGCGACGGGCAGCCATGGCGGGATGGAAACCGTAACGGTCTGCTCGAATGGGGGAGTGATAAGGGTTCAACGTCTTCAGGAGGAGGGCGCGGATATCTTCAAGGTGCCAAATGGGAAAGCGGTATGGACGACAGCCCAATGTACGACGATGTTCTGTACGACTCCCATACCTACACAATGAATCTTGACGACGTCGGCCTGAATTCACTGTATGCGCTCGACTCAGAGTGTCTGGCGAAGATTGCCGAAATTCTCGGGAAGGAGGACGACAAGCGACGTTTCACGTCCGACTACGAACGAATAAAAAGAGCCATGCAGCAACAGCTTTGGAATGAGCAAGACGGCATTTACGAAAATCGATATTGGGACGGGCATTTTTCGCGACGTCTTTCCCCCACCAACTTCTACCCGATGCTAGCTGGAGTAGCGACGCCTGAACAGGCAAAGAGAATGGTCAAGGAGCATCTCCTCAGCCCAAAGCAGTTTTGGGGCCAGTATGTTATTCCCACCATCTCGCGCGATGATGCCGCCTTTGAGGACCAGTTTTATTGGAGAGGCGATATCTGGGGACCGACTAATTATCTGGTTTATGAAGGACTGAACCGTTACGGCGAAGACGAGGTGGCGCTGCAATTCGCGGACAAAGGCTACGATCTTTTCATGGATGACTGGCATGCGCATCAATACACTAACGAACAGTATTATGCGTGGGGCGGAAACGCAGGCGGAGACAAACACTACACATGGGGAGCGCTACTTTGCTTGATTCCAATCGAGCAATACATGGATGAAACGCCTTGGGATGGGCTGCGATTTGGCGCATTGAACCCGAACACTTCGGGAGAGCTGTCAAATTACTCGTGGAATAATCATCGCTACAATATTGCCATTGGTCCCGATCGCACCGTCGTGGAACGCGACGGCGTAGTTCGCTTTGAAGCCAGCGCCGGGGTCGTGGTGCGAAACTATAAATTAAGCTCGAGTCGCTTGTCCTTTGCCATCAAGACACCCCGGCCAACCAAAATCACCACCCGTGAGCTGGCAGGAGCGTTGTCGCTGAAAATCGACGAGCGACCCACGAAGTCTGTCGTTGTGCATCACGGAAATGTTGTCTTTGCGATATCCGCCGGTGAGCACCGCGTTGTAGAAGTTTGGCAATAATACCGGAGTAGCCGACCGATACGAGCAGCCAGTATGATTTCGATCTCTACTTCCCCTGGAGAGTGCTCGATAGCCATTGAATACGATTGTTAGGAATTGCTCTCCCAAGCCATTCCGACCCACTGCCCTATTACGGGCGACTGCTGGATTGCCACTAAGTGTGATAGGGTTTTTTGGTTGCGAAAGTACAAGATCGATAGTTGAGGCACATTGGACGATGAATGCAAAAATGTCTCCCCGCAAGACAGCTCTGCGTCAAAAAGCGCAGCTGATGTCGGCATCAGAAATTGAGCGCACATTGGTGCGGTTAGCTTACGAAATCGTGGAAAAGAACGGCGGCGTGGATGGTCTGGGACTGATCGGAATTCGTCGCCGCGGAGTCCCGATCGCGGAACGCCTGGGTAAAATCATCGCCCGCATCGAAAATGCCGATGTTCCGGTCGGTACACTGGATATCACTTTCTATCGTGACGATCTCTCTACACTGGGACCGAAACCTGTAGTCCAGGAGGGGAAAATCGGGTTTTCGATTGAGGATAAGAACATCGTTCTCGTCGACGACGTTCTTTTCACTGGCCGTACGGTGCGCGCGGCAATGGATGCGCTGTTTGCGCATGGCAGACCGCGACGCGTGCAATTGTGCGTGTTGATTGACCGTGGACACCGCGAGTTGCCCGTCGAGGCGAGCTTCGTGGGTCGCAACGTTCAAACCACCATGAATGAGGTGATCGAGGTAAAGCTAACCGAAATAGATGACGCCGAAAAGGTGCTGCTGATGGAAAAATAGATCGAAGCTCATCCTCGGGAAAAACAAATAAAAATAAAAAGGACGGCGATTTCTCGCCGTCCGAATTCTTTGGCTGAGGAAAGCTAGGCTATCCTCGTGCAAATAGCCTTAGTTTGCGTGTACAAACTAAGGGCGTCGTGCCCCATTTCACGGCCCCAACCAGATTGCTTGTATCCGCCGAACGGCATGGCCGCATCGAAGATGTTATAGCAGTTGATCCAAACGGTACCCGCGCGCAGATGTTCCGCGGTTCGGTGAGCCTTGCCGATGTCTTGCGTCCAGACCGCAGCCGCTAAGCCATATTCACTATCGTTGGCCCGGGGCAGGATGTCTTCGGCATCATTGAACGGCATCGCCGCGACCACCGGGCCGAAAATTTCCTCCTGCACCACCTTCATATCTTCGCGGGTATTCACGAGAACCGTGGGCTCCACGAAATAACCTTTGTCCCCTTTCTTATGGCCGCCCGCCAGAGCTGTGGCGCCTTCGGAAAAACCGGCTTCCAGATAGCCACAGACTCGGCTTAACTGTTCTTGAGAAACGAGAGGACCCATTTGCGTTTTGGGATCGAGACCCGATCCCACATTAATTTTCTTTGCATAGTCAGCCACGCCTTCGACGACGCGGTCGAAGATCGGCTTCTCGATATAGAGGCGCGAACCGGCGCAGCAACACTGGCCATGATTGAAAAAGATCGCGCTCGCAGCGCCCGGGATGGCCGCGTCAAGATCGGCATCCTTAAACACAACGTTGGGCGATTTACCGCCGAGTTCGAGGGAAACTTTCTTCAAGTTGCCGGTCGCGGCATGCACGATCAGTTTGCCGACTTCGGTGGAACCGGTGAAGGCTATTTTGTCCACGTTCGGATGTGCGGCCAGTGCTGCGCCTGCGGTCTCGCCATAGCCCGGCACAATATTTACTACCCCCTCAGGGAACCCTGCTTCCATGATGAGTTCGCCAAGGCGCAGCGCTGAAAGCGGGGTTTGCTCCGCGGGCTTCAATACCACGGTGCAACCGCAAGCCAGCGCCGGACCAAGTTTCCACGCTGCCATCAGCAGGGGAAAATTCCACGGGATAATTTGGCCCGCTACCCCAACCGGCTCGCGCAGTGTATACGCGAGATACTTCGCCCCGGGTGTATAGGGGACGGAGAGCGGAATCGTATTGCCTTCGATTTTCGTGGCCCACCCGGCCATGTAGCGAAACAGATCTACTGCCAATGGCACATCGGCGGCCTTTGCGATTGCGAGTGGCTTACCATTGTCGAGGCTCTCCAGGTAACCAAACTCTTCAGTATGCGCCTCCAGCAAGTCGGCGAGTTTCCAGATCAATCGTCCGCGCTCGGACGCTGTCATTCGCCGCCACGGTCCCTGGTCGAAGGCCTTGCGTGCGGCCTTCACTGCTTCGTCAATATCTTGACGATCTCCTTCCGCCACCTGCGCCAGAATCTCACCCGTGGCGGGATTATAAGTGGCGAAAGTCTTGCCGGAAATAGAGCTGACCCATTTGCCGTTGATCAACATTTTGCGCGGCGTCTCGAGGAACTCCGCGACCTGTGGATGAATCTGCGGTGACACTGCAATGCCCATAGCATCCTCCTTGAATCAAGAACGAAAGGTAATCAAGAACTTGCATGTTGCGAGCCAAGAGATGTCCGCGGAGAAGAATAACGAAAATATGCTAGCCCTGAGTCGGAACAAAAGCAATTCCGATTCGATCGGCTAAAGCCAGGTCGGCAGTCTTGGGTTGCAGGCGGGCCGGGAAGAATAAAGATTCTAACGGCTTTGTTAGGGTTTACAATGGCCTTCGATTTCGCCGTCTCGTGCGAGATCTTTTCCGTTTATGCTTCAGAAAACTCTTGCAACCGGTGTGCGCGCTAGACTATTGCGCTCGGCGAAGAAAGTGATGAAGAACGCGCATGCGCCCTATTCGAAGTTCCGAGTCGGCGCGGCCATTCTTCTCTCGAACGGCAGAGTTTTCTGCGGTTGCAACGTCGAGAATGCATCTTATGGAATGACCAACTGTGCCGAGCGCACCGCGATTTTTTCCGCGGTCGCCGAGCTTGGACCCAAGATCGAGATCAGTGCCCTCTCGGTAGTCAACGACCAGGGCGTTCCCTGTTCGCCCTGCGGCGCCTGCCGTCAGGTGATTTACGAATTCGGGCCGGACGCAACCGTCTTCTTTCAAGGAGTTGGCGGACCACGGCAAGCTCACATCACCGAACTTCTTCCGGAAGGGTTCCGTCTCCAGTGAATCCGACTTCGGCTCCAGCCCAGATAATCCGCGCCATCGATGTGATCCGCAAGAAGCGCGACGGTGGCGAGTTGTCCCGATACGAGATCGACTCCCTGGTGAACGCATACACCGCTGGTGATATTCCCGACTATCAAGTTTCAGCGTGGCTGATGGCGGTTGTACTGCGTGGCATGACGCGTCCGGAAACTGCTGCACTGACAGATGCCATGCTGCACTCGGGAGACGTTCTCGATTTCTCCTCGATTTCTGCGAAAAAGGTCGACAAGCATTCCACCGGAGGCGTGGGAGACAAGACTTCGCTGGCGCTCGCCCCGCTCGCCGCCGCCGCCGGAGTGGCCGTTCCGATGATCAGTGGGCGCGGACTGGGTCACACAGGAGGCACTCTCGACAAGCTCGAAGCTATTCCCGGCTTCCAAGTGAATCTTCCGGTCGCGCAATTTCGCCGCATACTCGAAACTTGCGGCTGCGCCATGATTGGCCAGACCGCCGAGATCGCTCCTGCCGATCGCAAGCTTTACGCGTTGCGCGATGTGACAGGCACGGTAGAAAGTCCATATCTTATCTGTGCCTCGATCATGAGCAAGAAACTCGCGGAAGGCATCGACGCGCTCGTGCTCGATGTAAAGACCGGATCTGGCGCATTCATGAAAACTGAAGACGATGCCGCTTTCCTCGCTGAGCTCATGGTCGAAACCGGGGAACGAATGGGGAAGCAGGTGGTAGCTCTGATCACGGACATGGATCAGCCGCTGGGATCGATGATCGGCAATGCGCTCGAGGTTGTCGAAGTAGTCGAAGTTCTGCGCGGAGAAGGACCGGAAGATTTGCGCCAGCTCTGCCTCGAGCTTGCGGGCTGGATGCTGCATCTCGGTGGAGTCTCCGCGACGGTCGAAGACGGGAAAAGGCAGAGCGAGAAATTGATTTCCTCCGGCAAGGCGCTCGACAAGTTTCGACAGATGGTGGAACTGCAGGGTGGAGATCCGCGAGCGATCGACGATCCCAAGAAACTGCCGCAGGCTCAACATACGATGACCATCTCCAGTCCGAGGCGCGGGTACCTCGTGTCTCTGAAGTGCGAGCAGATAGGAACGGCATGTGTCGTTCTCGGCGGTGGTCGCGAACGCAAAGAAGATTCTGTCGATCCCGCGGTGGGCATCGTGCTGCACAAGAAAATCGGAGATGCGGTTTCTGCTGGCGAACTGCTGGCGACGATTCACTACAATTCGGAAGCGCGTGCGCAACGGGCCTGCGAGTTGCTGGAAGAGAGCTATCAGATTGCCGATTCTCCCGTCGAGAAAAGGCCGCTGATCCATCGCATCATAGGACACACATGATCGGATCGGATACGCGTGATCAGAGCGGAGAAAAAGACTGAATGGGGCGCTTCACCGGAATCCTCGGCCTCTTGACGATGCTCGGACTGGCTTATGCCTTTTCCACCAACCGGCGCGCCATTCGCCTGAAGACCGTAGCCTGGGGACTGGGCTTACAGCTGGTCTTCGCCGTATTTGTTTTGCGAGTCGAAACCGGCCGGCGAGTGTTTCAGAAAGCCGGCGATGTGGTGAATCGATTGCTCAGTTACGCTTTCGTCGGCTCCGAGTTTGTGTTTGGCGAACTCGGGAAACAAGGTTCACATCTCGGGTTTTATTTTGCCTTCCAGGTACTGCCGACCATCATCTTCATCGCGGCATTTTTTGCCGTGCTTTACCACTACGGCGTCATGCAGTTTGTTATCAAGATCGCCGCCTGGATCATGACTCGCGTGATGGGGGCAAGCGGCGCGGAGTCGCTGAATGTGGCCGCCAGCATTTTCATGGGACAAACCGAAGCTCCTTTGACCATCCGTCCCTTCTTGCCCGATCTCACTCGGTCCGAACTGATGACCGTGATGACCAGCGGCATGGCGCACGTTTCTGGCGGCATCATGGCAGCCTACATCGCATTCGGAATCGAACCCAAGCATTTGCTGAGCGCAGTGATCATGACTGCGCCCGGCACGCTGTTAATGGCGAAAATGCTCGTGCCCGAAACCGAGCAACCAAAAACCGCTGGACGAGTTGTGATGAGCGAAGACGAAGAGAAAACGGAGAAGGAAGAGAATCTTTTGGGTGCGGTCGCTCGTGGGACCACCGACGGTCTGCATTTGGCTTTGAACATCGCTGCCATGCTGATTTCGTTTCTCGCCCTAATTGCGCTCACGAATGGAATTCTAGGCGGACTGCACAATTGGCTGGCGGGTCACGGAATCCTTTGGTTCCCCGCGAGCCTGGAAAAGATTTTTGGAGTGCTATTTGCACCGATAGCGTGGGTCATTGGCATTCCGTGGCACGATTGCGGGGTCATCGGCAACCTGCTCGGCACACGTATGGTGCTGAACGAACTAGTGGCATTCTCCATGCTCGGACCGATGAGAGCGGGGTTAGATCCGCGCTCTTTCACGATTGCTACGTTTGCCCTTTGCGGATTCGCGAATCTCAGCTCAATCGGAATCCAGATTGGCGGTATCGGGGCACTCGCGCCGAACAAGAAGAGCGAACTGGCTCGACTCGGAATTCGCGCGATGCTCGCAGGAACGATGGCAAACCTGATGTCAGCTTCAATTGCCGGCATGCTGCTATAACCAAACTAACGAGAAAGGTTTCCTTCCTTGAAGCAACTTCGAATCAGATTCACTCTGACTCTGCTTTTCGTTTCGGCATTTCTTGCGAGCGCCTTTACCGAGACTACCCCCAGACGAGTGATCATCGATACCGATCCTGGCACCGACGACGCCATGGCAATCATTCTCGCTTTGAACTCCCCGGAGCTTAAGGTGGAGGCGCTGACGGTAGTGCCGGGCAATGTGGACGGGCGGCAGGGGTTGGAGAATGCCTTAAAGATAGTTTCCCTGGCCGGACGCTGCGACGTTACCGTCGCTGGAGGAGCGCAACATCCACTCAATCAGAAGCTGATTACGGCGCAGTTCTGGCATGGCAAGAATGGTCTGGCCGATGTCGAGTTGCCACCTTCTAAGTGCAAGGCTGATCCACGTTTTGGTCCGGATCTCATCATCGAGATGATTCACAGATTTCCGCATGAGATCACACTCATCCCTGTGGGGCCGCTCACCAACATCGCTCTTGCGGTTTCGAAAGATCCTTCGATCGCGGGCCTGGTCAAAGATATCGTCATTATGGGCGGCTCCATAACTGGCGGAAACGTTAACGGAGCGGCGGAGGCTAACATCTATAACGATCCCGAAGCGGCGCAGATTGTTTTCCATGCGGGATGGATGGTTACGATGGTTGGCTCGGACGTGGGCGAGCGGACCCTGATCACAAGAAAGTATCTCGCACTGCTTCAGTCATCCCATGGACCGCAAAGCGACTTCATCGCGAAAATCGCCGACTTTTATCTGACTCGCAGCGAGAAGAGCGGATACAGCGGTGCCGCGATGTATGACCCGCTGGCCGTCGGCCTTGCCCTCGACCCGACTCTAGGGACGCTCAAGGAAATGCACGTCGATGTGGAAACAAAAGGTGAGTTCACTCGCGGAGAAACCGTGGCGAATCGCATGGGCTCAAACGAAAATAACGTGCTGCATGGGGATCACTATGAGATCGAGGGCGTGATTGAGTTAAAACCGAATGCGCGAGTCTGTTTGGCTTCAGATGCGGATCGGTTCCTGCAGCTGTTTGTGAGCCGCGTCAAAGGGAAATAGTCCGGCCTAGCCGTTCGCACGCGCAACCAGGAAAATCGCCAGAGCATAGAAGACAAACATCAGGCCGAGGTAAGTCTTCGCCCGAGGTCCGGAGTTTTCAAATTCTTTCCACGCGAGAATTCCCCAGAGCGCGGCAACCATTGGAGCGGATTGGCCGATGGCGTAAGAAATGGCGACGCCGGTAAAACTCGCGGCCACCAGGTTGAAGACCGTCCCGACGCCCCAGATGCATCCACCAAGGAGTCCTAGCAAATGCCCGGACACAGGTCCGCTGAAGAATCCATTAAAGTTTACAGGCTCTCCTACCAGCGGGTGCTTCATAAAATAGATATTCCATAGGAAGCAGGAGAGCAATGCTCCCAAGGTTAGGAACACGGCGGCGCTGTATGGACCTAGATGATTACCGCGGGTCATCGCATGCGTCATGAAAGGCGCCCATAGGCCCATGAGAACGCCGGAAACCACACACGTGACTAGACTTTTTCTGGAGACGGAGCGTCCCGCGACGGCGAGATTTCCATAGGCTTTACCGTCGAGAAGAACAGCGATAAACGCGCAGGCGACACCCAATGCAAGCAGGAGGGCATCCCCTCTTGGCTGCAGAATATAGCTCAAAACAGTTCCGACCACTAACGCGATTCCAATCGAAATGGGAAATGCGACCGCCAGTCCGGCCATGTCAATGGCAGCCACGAGCAAAAGATTAGCCAGGTTAAACAGCGCGCCCCCGATGAGTGCGTTCACAATATTCGAAGTGTTCGCCGCGTGCACGTTGTTCAGAAAGCTAGAGGAATCATGGCCTGTGCTTCCCATCGTCAGGGCGAGTACTAGTGAAATCAAGAAAATGCCGAGAGCATAGTCCCAATAAAAAAGTTCGAAACGGTAGCCTTTTACACCCTTATACGTGTTTGCCCACGAACCCCAGCAAACCGCACTTGTAATCATCATCAGCAGCGCGATAGTCAGACTCGACGGCGTGAACATCGATTCTCCTTCAGACGTTGTAAGGGCTGGAAAGTGTGTAACTGTACTCTTGTTTTGTTCAGGTCACAAGTTTTCGGGCAACGCAGCGGAAGCGATCAACGTGTTAATCTCGTCGGAATCGCGTCCGCTCCGAAGATCAGTTTCTAGTTCCGTGCTCTGTTCTTGATCCAGATCGGAGTGCCCAGAAAGCCGAAAGCGTGGCGAATCTGATTCTCTAAAAAACGCTGGTAGGAGAAGTGCAGCTTCACGGCGCGATTGGTGAATAAAACAAAAGTGGGCGGCGCGACCGAGGCTTGTGTCATGTAGAGAATTTTCACGCGGGACCGCATGGGGACGGCGGCGCGCTCGAAATCCACGGTTTCAATGAAGCGATTCATGGCAGACGTAGGTATGCGCTTGCGGCGTTCAGTGGCTACCTGTTCGAGGAGCGGAAATATTTTCTCCGTACCTTTGCCGGACCGTGCCGAGATGAAGACGATTGGCGCGTAAGTCAAGAATTTGAGATCGTACCGCAGGCGCTCCTCGTACGCTTCGCGGTCGCCGGGGCGTTTGCTCTCTCGCATGCGCATGGCCTTTGAAGGCCTTCCGGGCTTTAGCGTACCGCCGGTGACAAGATCCCATTTGTTGACCACGATGATCATCGAACGTCCGCTCTCGTGCGCGTAACCGGCGATGGCGGCGTCGAGTTGGCTGACGCCCTCCGTGGCATCGATAACCAGCAGCGCGATGTCGGCGCCTTCGAGATGCTTGCGCGCCATCACGACGGAAAGTTTCTCCGCCATCAAATGAGTTTTGCCTTTGCGACGGATGCCCGCCGTATCGATGAAGCGGAATCGGCGGCCGTCACGTTCGACGATTTCGTCGACTGCGTCACGTGTAGTGCCCGGAATGGGCGAGACGATGGCCCGGTCGGAGGCCGTCAGGCAATTCAGCAGAGTAGACTTTCCCACGTTCGGATGGCCGATAATAGCCACCTTGGTTTCGTAGACGGGCTCGACTTCTGCAATTGGCTCGTCTGTCGGAGATGCTTCTTCTCCCCCTTCCGCATCCTCCGCGTCCGCTTTGGCCGGCGGCAAAATCTCAAACACAGCGTCCAGCAGATCGTCGATTCCGCGCCCGTGTTCAGCGGAGATCGGGAACATCTGCTTTATCCCGAGGCGGTGAAACTCATCAACGATGTTCGCTTGTTTTTCAGTGTCGGCCTTGTTGACGGCGAGGAAGAGCGGACGTCCCGTCTTGCGCAGCAGGCGAACCAATTCGAGGTCAGGACCCGCGAGTTCGGCGCGGCCATCGATCACCATGATAATCGCCGCAGCTTCATCAAACGCAACCCGCGCTTGGCGGAAAATTTCCGAGGGAATGAAGTCATTTTCTTCGGGAAGAATCCCACCGGTGTCGATGATACGGATGCGGCGGCCCCGCCATTCTGCGTCGCCGTACAGCCGGTCGCGTGTAATGCCGGGCTCGTCGCCAACAATCGCGCGGCGGGAACCCACGATGCGATTGAACAGCGTGGACTTTCCTACGTTCGGTCGCCCCACGATGGCCAGCGTCGGGACGCCGGCTGCGGTGGTGGCGAGAGTACTCGTCGAGTTGTAAGTGGGCTGCGTCAAAATGAGTAAGAGCAGTGCCGGTAGCCGGGAATGTTTATTATAGAGACTCCCTTGGCTTTCAGTTCACAACCTGCGTCTCCCGCCGAGCCCGGCCGCAAGACTTCCGACGCTTCTCGCTCCTCCCTCTATCAATTCTTTGCGCCGGGGGGATTGCTGGCGCGCACACATCCGGCGTATGAATTCCGCCGCGGGCAGTTACAGATGGCGCAAGCAGTCGAGCAGGCGCTGGCGGAAAAACGCCACCTGATTGTGGAAGCCGGTACGGGTACCGGAAAGACGCTGGCCTACCTGCTGCCGGCAATCCGCTCCGGCAAGCGAGTGATTATTTCGACGGGGACGAAGAATCTGCAGGAACAACTCTTCTACAAGGATGTTCCTTTTCTGGAGCAGGCGCTGTATGGAGAAGCGGCTCCCGGCTCCCGGCTCTCTGTCTGCTACATGAAAGGTCGCAACAATTATTTGTGTCGCAAAAAACTTTATGACCTCAGGGATCAGCCAGTCCTCAGCGGACTCGAGGAGATCGAGCAGTATCAGGCGATTTCCGCGTGGGAGAAAACGACCGCGACTGGCGACCGCGCGGAACTTGCTGAACTTCCCGAGACCAGTGCGCTTTGGTACAAACTGGATGCGCGCGCCGATGCTTGCACTGGGCAGAAGTGCAGCGAGTGGGATCGGTGTTTCGTCACTGAAATGCGCCGCCGCGGAATGGAGAGCGACATTATTATCGTCAATCATCATCTCTTCTTCGCCGACCTCGCCATCAAGCTGCAGGCTGAGGGTGCGCCCGACGCAGGGATTCTGCCGGAAGCCGCGGCGGTGATCTTTGACGAAGCGCATGAATTAGAAGATGTGGCGGGGAACTATTTCGGAATCTCGGTGAGTAACCTGCGTGTGGAGGATCTGGCGCGGGACGTTGAAACCTCAATGCAACATAATCGCATGCTCTCTGCGGGGCTTTCCGGAGCTCTGGGAAGTTTGCGCGAGCGGTCGCAGCTCTTCTTCTCGCTGTTGCCGGCGGGCGAGGGACGATTCGCCTTCGAGACCCGGCGCGAGTTTCTGGAAGAAAATGGCGAAGAGTTTCTGACGCTGAATCAGAGTCTGCTGCGGTTGGCGGGTGAATTGGAAGGTCTACCGCAGAAGCCGGAGGAAGTTTTCAACTTCGTGCGGCGAGCTCAAGAACTGCAGGTGCAACTGGGCTTCGCCTTGGAGTCGGACGATCGCAACACCGTTTTTTGGATCGAACGGCGCGGCGGGAGAATGGGCTCACCCCAGAGACACCCTTCGACCTCGCCCAGGGCGGGCAGCGGCCCAGAGAAAAAAGAAGAATATTCACGCGGACGACAGAACGTTTTTCTGCAAGCTACGCCGATTGATGTCGGTCCCATCCTGCGCGAATGTCTGTGGTCGAAGCTCGAGTGCGCCGTGCTGACTTCGGCTACGCTTGCTGTGGGCGGGGGATTTGAGTACATCCGGCAGCGGCTGGGGTTGGAGCATGCCCGCGAGTCGGTGCTGCCTTCGCATTTCGATTACGCAAATCAGGCTTTGTTTTATGTGCCGCCCGATCTGCCCGATGCGCGCACGCCGCAGTTTACGGCGAAAGCGGCCGAGCGCATTCGCAAACTCCTCGAAATTACCCGGGGGCGCGCCTTTGTGCTCTTCACCAGTTATGCACAGATGAATGATATCTACCAGCGGCTGCTGGGCGAGTTGGAGTTTCCGATGCTCCGGCAAGGCGACGCTCCGAAGAACGCGCTGCTTGAGGAGTTCCGGCTAACGCCGAATGCCGTGCTCTTTGCGACTTCATCGTTCTGGCAGGGGGTGGACGTGCAGGGCGAACAGTTGAGCTGCGTGATCATCGATCGCTTGCCGTTTGCAGTGCCTAGCGACCCGGTGGTAGCTGCGCGAGTTAAAGCGATCGACGCCGACGGGGGCAATGCGTTTTTTCAGTATCAGGTTCCGGCCGCGGTGATCACGCTGAAACAAGGCTTTGGACGGCTGATTCGCTCGCTGCATGATCGCGGTCTGCTGGTGCTACTCGATAACCGCATTCTGAAGAAGCAGTACGGCCGAGTGTTTATCGAGAGCTTGCCGAACTACAAGAAGACCACGGAAATTCGGGTAGTCGAGGAATTTTTCGGCGCAGAGAGCTGAGAGGCCCAGCCCTCAGCCAAGCAGTGTCATGCCGGCGGCAGCCGCATTTCGATCAAATGTGTAATGTGTACTGACATTGTGTAATGTGTACTGACATTCGGCGCCATGGCCGCAGCGCTCGATCAGGCAATCAGCGAAGTCGGCATGGCTGGCCTGAACTTCCGCAATGCCTGCGAGACGACTTCTGCTCGCTCGATAACAAGTTCTTCGCTTCGCAGCAAGGTCTCCAGGACCTGCCCAATTTCCTTCTTCTTTAAGCGTCCAATAATGAGTGGAGTTGTTTCTGGAGGTTCTTAGAGGTTTGATATGCCATTCGCGCCTCCTAATTTGTTGATTTTGTTGGAGAGCCTAGGTTCGAATCCCACTCTCTCCGCCATATTATTGAAAATAAACAAATTACATAGATCCTAAACCCACTCTTTGAATCTCTTTCGTCTTTGGAATGAGTGACATGCAGTTTTGCAAGGCCAGGTGCGTGCCATTAAGTCTAAAACCGACTGATTGGGATTCAGTTTTTTCGATTCGGCGAAGGAAAAATTGTGCAGATCCAGCTCTGGTCATAGTTTCGGAATGGGACTCGCATGTGATGCGGTAGCCGGGGGATGAAACTCCGGTCCAGCTGTCGGCGCTTGAATCGGGCACTTTATTGGCCAGATAAAAATAAATACGTCGTTTAAAATGAATGCTTTACTTTAGTATGGTTCATTATGATACGATGTTCATGTTGCATGAACATTTGTTTATATTGAACACGGTGTTCACTATTTAGTAGCGTTCATGTTTCATGTACAGCGAGAAAACATGAACGAGTTAAGTAGAACCATAATGAAACGCAAACCCCAACACGCAGAACTGATCGAAACAGCCCTCCATGGGCTTTTGCGCACGACAGGACTCGCTGCGCAAATCATACGTTGGGAACCAAATGCTATCGACCACCACCAACCCGACGCAGTGATCGAAATAGATGCGCACGGGCGGAAGCACAGATTTGCGGTTGAAGCCAAGACCGGTGTTAGAGCCGAGGTGCTCACTCAAACCAAGGCACTCTGGCCTCGCGAACAAGAGCCTCGCCTCCTCTTCGTCGCACCATACATCACAGATCACCTTGCAGAAAAGTGCCGCGAGATCGAACTTCCATTTCTCGACACCGCAGGAAACGCATACTTGGAAGACGAGGACCTCTTCGTTTTCGTTACTGGCCAAAAAAGAACCACAGACTTGGCCCCAGTGCATACAAATCGAACCAACACCACGGCTGGGTTGAAGGTCATATTTGCAATTCTGTGCCGTCCACCACTGTTAAACGCGCCCTATCGGGAGCTCGCGACAACGGCTAAAGTGGCACTCGGCACGATCGGGCCAGTCATCAAGGATCTCGAAACAAGAAAGCTGATTGCGACATTTGGTACAGCGCTTCCAAAGCGCCGCCTGCTTGACGCCAAAGCGTTGCTGCAAGACTGGGTCACCTTCTACCCTGCAACCCTCAGACCTAAACTCCAACCTCGCAGATTCCGTGCACAAAATCGCGAGTGGGTACAGCAAGCTGATTTGACTCCTTTCGGCGCCTATTGGGGGGGAGAAGTGGCTGCGGACCGTCTCACACACAATCTGAAACCTGAAATGCTGACCGTCTATACCCTGCATAATCCGACGAAGCTGATGACGGAGTTCCGCCTCCGAGCAGATGTCAATGGTGACTTAGAGATTCTCAACGCCTTCTGGGACCGAACTCTGATTGCGGGAACTGCTGATGTAGTTCCACCAATACTCGCCTATGCCGATTTGATGACTACAACTGATGCACGAAACCTCGAAGTGGCAAGACTGATCTATGAACAGCACATCGCACCGAATTTTCCCACTGCTTAAACCACTAACTCCGCTCGTCCTTGAGCCACTCAAGGCAGTTGCGCAAACGGCGAACTCTTTGAGCCTTCCATATTTTCTAGCCGGTGCCACGGCGCGAGATTTGGTCCTCGAAAACATATTTGGCCGAGCTCCGGGCAAGTTGACACGCGATCTTGACTTCGGGTTCGTCCTCTCCGATTGGAAACAGTTCGAAAACCTCAAAGCAGCATTGATGTCAACAGGACGATTCGAGCCGGACCGAGCGATCCAACGGGTCTTATATCAGCACTCTGCCGGTATCTCAGTTCGTGTTGATCTCATTCCCTTCGGCGGGGTTCAAGAAGGCTCACAAATCTCTTGGCCTCCGGACAACGATTTTGTAATGAATGTTGCAGGATTCAAAGAGGCTCTGGAATCGGCAATTCAGGTGCAAGTGGACAGTGATCGTGTGGTACCAGTTACTTCTTTACCAGGTCTCATAATCCTCAAGTTGTTCGCATGGGCTGACCGGAAGCTCGAAAAGCGTGATGCACCCGACATTTTGAAAATACTTACAGACTACGCCGACGCTGGGAATGAGGACCGCCTGTATGCGGACGAGCTTCCTATACTCGAGGCTGCCGAATTTGACGTCGCGATTGCCGGTGCACGACTCCTGGGCAAAGACGCCCGTCACATCGCAAGTCAAGAGACTTCGGCGAGTATCGCAAAAATACTTGCGGATCCTGACTTGAAGCGAGAGTTGTTAAACCAATTAGTGCAAACAAGTCCCAGATCAGACCAGTCTTTTGCCGACCACTGCGCTCTATTGCTCGATAATTTCCAGCTTGGCTTTACAGAGGGATAATCGAAGGGAATCAAACGACAATTCGTGCCAGCCAAGCGTTGACGTAGAACAGATACAACAGAAAACAGCTACCTGGTCATGGTGCGGTCGGTTCTCTGTTTTGTTCTTCTTCTTCGTCTCATCCTCCTTGCTTCGTTGCTGCTTCTTCTAGTACTACTGCTACTACTACTACTGCTACTACTACTACTGCTACTACTGCTGTTTCATCATCATTATCAGCATCAATTTCCTCCCGCTTGTCGTCGTCTTTGTCGTTTCCTGCGCGATGCCGCCGTCGTCGCCGCGGACGCAGCCTCCGCGGACGCCGCCGCTGCGGGCGCTCCCGGTGTCGGTGCCGCGGTCATCGCTGCCGCCGCCGGTGCCCCCTCCTCCTCCTCAGGAGGTCCTTCCAGAGACTCAAACGACGCGGAAGATTTCTCTCGGTACTGCACCAGGCTATGCCCGACGCGGCGAAGAATCCGCTGCCCAAGGGCTCGTGGTTTCCGCAATCGACTACATGGCCAGCGGAATTTTCGTGAGCGCGGGCACTGAGGGCTTCAACAGCCTGATGAAGTTCGCCAGCTACAAAGAGTCGGCCAAGGTGGACGCGGGAACCAAGCTGGACGCTCCCGGCGCGTCCGACGCAGTCAAGACTGTGAATCCGCAGAAGTAAGCTTTCCCGGGGTCCTACCCGCGAGAAGTCCTAACAGACCGCCACAGAAATGGAACAACCAGCCGGCGAGCACTCCTCGGCACCAACGTCTTGCGGAATAGGACCGGGGGCAAAGCCTAGAGATCGGTCTTGACTGCGTACGTCCCAGTTGCTTCGGCCCCGCCTCACGCATCCGGCTAAGCCTTACATCGATTAGACGAAAATGTTCTGTGATCCGTTTGTGATCCGTTAACGCTGCTTACCATCGCCTTCCACTGCTTTACGGTGCCCGCCGTGCGCTCTATGTCGTTGAAACTACGTTTTCGAGTAAATTCGAATCCCACTCTTCGCCAAGAGACGCTTCGTTCTCGTCACCTCGACACCAGGCTCCGGCTCAAGCCGGCTGACAGTCGGTCAGCCGAATTCAGGCCGCGATTTCATCTCAACTCACTTTGACATCAACTACTTGCCCGAAAACCAAGCCCGCACGGAGGCACTTTGGGAAACAGCGAGAATGGCGCTGGCGCTGCATCTGACGGCGGAAGAAGGGTCACGTTTGTGGCACGGTGTTGCTGGTCATGGGTGTGTGTTTTCAAGAGGAGAGCGGGGGGAAACCCGAACCCTACTCGGTCGAAGATGTCGAGGGCCAGATTTTGTCAGTGAGCGTAATCGCGATATTAGCGCCAGGGCCCGCCTCGGCCGTTCGGGCGGGATCATCGTGAGTAAGGTAGTATCGAGGCCGACCATCGGGATCGGATGCGCGTTTTGTGATGGCGGCTTTCATCTCCTCAATCGAGACTGGCTTGTTTCGCTTACCGCGAAGCAGCCCTTTCAGTTCCCGCACCGAGCGGGTGGCGGCAACGATGGCGAATTGTCTTTTTTCACTTCCACGAATTCAATGCGATCTTCGGCGTCAAGTCCGAGCGCATTCCGGACTTGCACCGGAATGGTGACTTGCCCCTTGGAGGTCATGGTTGCGGCTGCCTCCTCGGCGATCCTTATCTACATCTACATCTGCATCTACGCGCGATATTCCTTACATTACCGTAAGGAACAAGGCGGTAATCAATCTTCCTGCACGAAATTCAAAACGACCCGCGAGCCCACCAGCATCTTCCTCAGACATACTCCCGCTCCGCCCGACGGATCTCGCGATACCGTTCGAACACTTTCTTCTCGCTTTCCAGCCCAAGCGCAGAGCGGATTGAACTGCCGCGGAAAGTATGGTGCATCATCTTCCAGCCGCGGAGCAGGACGAATCCCGGGTCATGCTTAAGAACCACGGGGAAGTGATGGACTTTCATCCAGCGTTCAGCCTTCCAGCGCATGAATTCGACTTCTTCTGCCGGCAGATGCTCAGTGCGAATGACCGCCGTGGTGCCATCATATTCCTCGAGCCGCTCGTTCACGATCAAACCCTGGTCGCGGAATTCTTTCGTCATGGGCGTGCGCGGATATGGCGTCGGGTGCTGGATGTAGGGCCAATCCACGTAGCGCCGGGCAAATTCGAGATTCGCCTCAATCGATGCGCGCGTATCGCCCGGACTGCCGACGATCAATCCGCCCACCACATACATCTGGTGGCGGTGGAGGTAGTCGATGGCTTTGAGGGTTGCGTTGCCAGCATTCTGGCCGTTGGTACGTTCCGTGTTCTTGGCGGAGGCCTTCAGGAATTCCAGGTCGCCGTCCAGAATGTTCTCGATGCCTAGAAAAACATACCGGAATCCGGCTCGCTGCATCAGCGGCGCAAGAGTTTCGCCGTGGTTGGCAATCGCGGAAGTCATGGCCTGCACGAAGTAGTCGAGCTTGTGCAACCCGGCGGCGATGATGGCCTCGCACAGAGCCTCGAAGCGCTTCACGTTCAGGGTAATGTTGTCATCGACCAGGAATACGGTTCGCGCACCATGATCGTGCGCATCGCGAATGTCGGCGAGAACGCGGTCGAAAGAGTAAGTGTGAAAATTACGGCCGCGCATCTCGATGATGGAACAAAAACTGCAATCGTAAGTGCAGCCGCGCGAGGTTTCGATTACATCTACCTGGCGACCCAGCAATGTATATCCGTTTAGTACTCGTGCATCGCGATTCGGCGGCCGGATTTCTTTGTCTTCCAGTCGGTGCGGCGGTCGGGAAGGGTTGTGCACCCAGTTGTCGCCATTCGAGTAGGAAAGTCCGCAGATCCTTTCGAAACCGGAGCCAGCCTCTAGTGCGCGCAACAATTCGCGGAAAGTGACTTCGCCCTCGCTGCGCACCAGATAATCGACGCCCATATCCTCATACGCCTCAGGGGCGAGGCTGGGATCGTATCCACCCACGACGACCTTCACTCCCGGCCGCAACGCACGGATCAGTTCGATAATGCGTGCGGCAGTGCGGCGTTGAAACGTCATGATGGAGAGTCCCACCACTTCCGGATCAAGCTCGCGAACAAGCCGAGTAACCGTCTCACGAACATGGCGGTGGGCCAGAATCAGGTCAGCCACGGCCACGCGGTGATGCGCGTCAACGTTTCCAGCCAGCGACGTAAGCGCACCATTGGGCATGCGGATAGCGACCGGGGGCATGTGCTCAAAGGAATCCGGCATGGAAAGCAAGAGGACGTTCATCAGGACCAGTCCTTACTGCATCGCTCTGACCCGCAGGCGCTGGTTAGACCCAGCAGTCGATGCGCGCGGTCGTAATTGTACCGCAGTGTGCGGCCGGAAGGCCGTCAGTTCTGAACGTTTCTATCTGCGCTCTTCCGCCGTTCCAGGTCTCGTCACTACACCGACCACGATTCCCGACGCTTGTCCCTTGGAGCGATACACGCGCTCGGTGGCTTTTATAAAATCCGCAGGCTTGGCGTCCGGGATGTTGACGAAGGTCTGCGGGTTACGATCGGTGAGCGGAAACCATGAGCCCTGAATCTGCACCATGATGCGGTGGCCGCGACGGAAAGTATGGTTGACGTCCTGCATGGTGAAATCAACTTCCTCGACTTTCCCCGGCGTGAAGGGTTCGGGCTTTTCGAAACTGTGGCGGAACTTCCCCCGGAAAGGCTCGCCGCGCACAAGTTGCTGATAGCCACCCATCGTGAAAGAGGGTGGAGGAACATCGGTTCGAGGCTTGCCTTTGTCTTCTGGTTTGGGCTCGTCGAACTTGCTGTCGGGATAGTCGGTAGGATATACGTCGATCACTTTTACGTCCCAGTCGGAATCCGTTCCCGTCGTCGAAACGAAAAGCCGCGGGGCGATGGGTCCGGCAATGGTCACATCTTCCTGCAACACCGGGGTTTCATAAACCAGGACATCCGTTCTGCCGTCCGCAAAGCGCTGGTCCGAGACCATGTATTCCTGCGGCACGCTGATCGCCGTGTAGTTCACGAAGGGCACAGGCTTGGCCGGGTCACTCACGTATTCATCGAAGGCCGGCGAATCGGAGGCGGGTGGATCGAATGATAGAGCGCCGCCCGCCTGCAGATAGAGGGTCTTGGTCTCGGCGTTTTTCGGCGGCCACGAAGAATAGCGTCTCCAAACGTTCGTACCAGTTTCAAAAACGAACGCTTTTGGAAGTTTTGCATCCCCATTGCCCTTCAGGTACTGCTCGAAAAACGGAAATAGAATGTTCTTCCGATAGTAGTCGCCGGTATTGAAGGCAAACTCCACTCGCCCCAGATGATCGCCGTCATACCGCGCCCAACCGCCGTGAACCCATGGGCCAACCACAAGTGCGTTAAAAATCTCCGAATTGTTCTTGTCAATCGCGTGGAACGTGCTGAAGGGGCCTTGCAAATCTTCTGCGTCGAACCATCCGCCCACGGTAAGCACTGCGCAGTGGATATTCTTCATGTGGGGCGCAAGATTGCGTGCCTTCCAGTAATCGTCGTAAATATCGTGGTGCATCTGGTCGTCAAACAGCGCACTCTTGCCCTCAAGATATTTTGAAAGATTCGCGATCGGTCCCGCGTTCAAATAGAACTCGTACCCATCCTTGGTTCCGTAATCGAACGGAACGGGCGCTTTGGGGGGAAGTTGCGGATTTTCCTGCGGCTTGAAAAACGCGTAAAAGCCAAAGTTCGCGTTCAGCATAAACGCTCCGCCATGATAGGCATCGTCGCCCATAAAAAGATCGGTCATGGGGGCCTGCGGCGATGCGGCTTTGAGCGCTGGATGCGAGTCGATGATACTCGCAGAAGTGAAAAATCCAGGATAGGAAATGCCCCAGATGCCGGCATTCCCATTATTATTAGGCACGTTCTTCAGCAGCCAATCGATGGTGTCGTAGAGATCGCTGCTATCGTCCACATCTTGTTTTGATTTCTTATTGTCGATGTGCGGACGCATCTCCACAAAAGTCCCTTCCGACATGTAGCGGCCGCGCACGTCCTGAAAGACGAAGATATATCCCGCCTTATCGAAGTCGGGCGAGGGGCCGAGTTGCTTGCGGTACAGATCCACGCCATACGGACCCACGCTGTAAGGAGTGCGATTGATCAGAAACGGATAAGAACGCGAACTGTCCTTGGGTACGTACACCGAAGTGAAAAGATGCACGCCATCGCGCATGCTGACTCTGAATTCGTACTTTGTGTAGTGTTCTTTCACCTCGAAATCGGGCGCGTCGGGCTTGCTTTGGGCGGCGAGATTTGCGGCTAGGATCAGAACAAACAGGGACGCTGAAAGGCACTTGAGGCGCGGCATAATCGCTCCTTTGCGGACAAAAGCCGAATAGGCAAGCTACAGTCAGGCGAAGCCCGCAGTCAAGCGGGTTGCGGCGGTGAGCGGTACAATAGATGTTTCACTCACCAGTTTAATCCGGCTTCCTGTTTGCGCGCCGCTGAGGGATGCATGTTCGAGGTTACGGTTGACGACACGTTTGCCGCGGGACACTACCTGCGTAACTACAAAGGCAAGTGCGAGAATCCGCACGGCCACAACTACAAGATCCGAATCACGCTCGCCGGGGCTGAGTTGGACAAGGCCGGACTCCTGCTCGATTTCAAAGACTTGCGCGAAGTGATGAAGCACATTATTGAGCGGCTCGATCATCAAATGATCAATGACATTGAGCCGTTTACTACAATCAACCCGTCGGCTGAAAATCTGGCCAAGTATTTTTATGACGAGTCAAATTCGCGATTAAAGAGTGTGACCAACGGGCGCGTGTGCGTGAAGAACGTCACAGTGTACGAGACGGACACGACGACGGCCACTTATTCGGAGTCGTAGCGCCCCAGTCGCGACGGCTTCCGGGCGTGCGACCCGTGGTCAATAGGGTTGGTGAGACGCCGGCGGCACTATTGTCAGATGCAGATAACCGAAATCTATAAATCGTTGCAAGGGGAGTCGACGTACGCTGGGCTGGCGTGTGTATTCGTGCGGCTTACGGGATGCAATCTGCGCTGCTCCTGGTGCGATAGCGAATATACGTTTCACGGCGGGCGGAAGATGACGGAGGACCAGGTGCTGAACGAAGTGCGAGGCCTCAGTCCTAACGGTGGGTTGGTGGAGATCACCGGCGGCGAGCCCCTGCTACAGGAACGGGAACTGCTTCCGCTGATCGGGAAATTGTTGCAAGGTGGATATCGCTTGTTGCTCGAAACCAGCGGCGAGCGCCCCTTGGCGAGGGTTCCGGCGGCGGTCGTCAAGATCGTCGACGTGAAGTGTCCGCATTCGGGGGCAGCGGATACATTTCTGCCAGAAAATCTGGCGGCACTTAGTGCGCATGACGAAATGAAGTTTGTACTGAGCGACCGCACCGACTATGAGTTCGCCCGCGAATTCGTCAGCCGACACAATCTGCCCCGGCGCGTGGGGGCCGTGCTTTTCTCACCCGCATTTCGCAAAGACGCCACCGGAGCCCGAGACAGCTCGCACTGCCTTCTCGATCCGCAAGAATTGGCCGAATGGATGTTGGCAGATGAAGTTCCGGCACGCCTGGGACTTCAATTGCACAAGTTTATCTGGGACCCTGCTGTCAAGGGAGTTTGACCCCTTGATCTGAAAGCAAGCGTCACCGCTTGCACCTCGATCGATATTTTTTAACGTCACATGGCGCACTCCACAAAATCCCGGGCCATCGTTCTTCTGAGCGGAGGAATGGATTCTTGCGTGTGCGCCGTATTAGCAGCTCAGGATTACGAGGTCGCTGCCTTGCACGTGAGTTACGGGCAGCGCACCGAACTGCGGGAGCGGCAATCATTCCTGGCGATTTGCGATCGCCTGAACATAAAGAACAAGCTCCTCGTGTCGAACGACGCCCTGCGCGCCATCGGAGGTTCGGCGCTCACCGACGAAAACATTGCGGTACCGGTCACACCCGCGATAGATCATGGAGTTCCAGTCACCTATGTACCTTTTCGAAACGCGCATTTTTTGTCCGTCGCGGTCAGTTGGGCCGAGGTGCTGGGAGCAGGGAGAATTTACATCGGAGCGGTGGAACCGGATAGTTCCGGTTATCCTGATTGCCGTCCCGTGTACTATGAGGCGTTCAACCGGGTCATCCGGGCGGGAACGAAAGAGGGAAACATCGAAATTGTCACGCCCTTGATCGCTATGCGGAAAGCAGAAATTGTCCAGCTTGGCCTTGAACTGAACGCTCCGTTCGATTTAACTTGGTCATGCTATAGCCACGAAGATCGAGCCTGCGGCCGGTGTGACAGCTGCGTCTTACGCTTGCGGGCGTTTGCGGCGGCGGGAGTCAACGATACGATTCCCTATGCCACGGAGAGAGTTTAACCAGCTTCTGATTTTGATTGTTGAAGGAAACGCGGTCTCGGATGCATACCAGTTTTGATGCAACAATCAGAAATCGATATTTAACAATCCAGTAGGCCGGGAGGCCACGATGAAGAGGCACTTCGCAGGATTTGTTTTTGTTCTCTTAATGTTGGGACTGTGTGCGTCCCCGGTTTTCGCGCAGGGTGCGTCGGGAACAGTGAAAGGCGTTTGCAAGGACGCTCAAGGGAATCCCATCGCTGATGCGGTGGTCGTTTGGGCGAACCAGGACAACGGTCAGAAATATCCTCTGAAGACCAACAAGAAAGGCGAGTATTTCTCTCTAGGGATTGGCGCAGGCACTTACACGGTGACACTCTACAAGAATGCCGATGACGCCAAGGCTAACAAGGAGCTGTTCCACTTCGGCAAAGTACCGGTCACCCTCGACGAAAACACGCTGGACTTCGACCTTAAAAAGCAGGCGACGGAAGCAGCCAAGGGTCAAGGCTTGACTCCCGAACAGCTTAAGGCTCAGCAGGAAGCGCAAGAGAAGCACGCCAAAGAAGCCAACACGGTGAAGGCACTGAATGAAAAGCTGGCGGCCGCGAAGACGGCGTCCGATGCCGGTGATTTTGAAACGGCGATCGCCAGCCTGACTGCGGCGAACGAGATCGACGCCTCCCGTGACCTGGTGTGGTTCAAGCTGGGCGACGCCTATCGCATGTCGGTAGCCAAACAGACCGATCCCGAGGAAAAGAAAAAGCGTCTCAATTCGGCCGTGGAAGCTTATCAGAAAGCGGTGCAACTCAAGCAGGCCGCCACGAATGAGAAAGATCCCAACGCCACCAAGACGCTCGCAGCCTATTACAACAATTTAGCCGAGGCCTACAGCAAGGCAGGCAAAATCGATGACGCCGTAAAAACTTACCAACAGGCGGCGGAAGCCGATCCCAGTGCCGCCGCGCAATACTACTACAACATGGGAGCTGTTCTCACAAACGCGGGCAAAGGCGATGCTGCCATTGCAGCCTTCGATAAATGCATTGCGGCTGATCCCACCAAAGCAGATGCCTATTATCAGAAAGGCGTTAATCTTATCGGTAAAGCAACCTTGCAGGGCGACAAGACAATCGCGCCGCCGGGAACTGCGGAGGCCTTCAACAAGTATCTGGAGCTGCAGCCCGCCGGCCCCTATGCCGACGTGGCGAAACAGATGCTAGCTACCATTGGCGCCCCGGTCGAAACCAGCTTTGGGACTAAGAAAAAGGCGCCAGTCAAAAAGTAGTCTCCTTCGGAATCTGCAACCGGCAAAAAGGGGCGGCGCAACCCCGGCCGTCCTTTTCCACTCCGCCGGTATTGGACGTTACCAAGGGCTATGTACTTACTGTCCTTACGCTTCTTCGGTTAGCGAGGTAAAGTAGAGACATCAGCTCAACCCCCGTTGGCTGTTCTCCGTTCTGTGTGCAGCAATTCCCTAGAGTCCAGTTATAAAGTTCAGTGATGAGGATGGAATGGCAGCCTCTCAAATGGCACCAATTTCGGTTTCCCTGGAAGGGTATTCCGGCAGCGGCAGAGTAGCTACTCCGGTTCTGCTGGCAGCGATGTTGCGTGCTGCGGAAAAAATCAGCGACTTGATTTTTTCTCCCGGACGCCCGCCCCAGGTGCAAGTTTATGGCCAGCTCATTCCTGTACAAGTTCCGGGGCTTTCCAGCCTCACTCCCGATGACACTCGCCAGATAGCCGCCGACCTGATTGGCGACAACAAACAGGCAGTGGCCACTCTGCGAGAACATGGATCGTGCGATATATCCTATGGGCTATCCGGTGTCGCTCGGTTTCGCGTCAACATCTTTATCCAGCGGGGCAGTTGCGCAATTGTGATGCGGGTCATTTCTACGTTGATCCCGGATTTCGCCTCGCTGAACCTGCCAGAACACCTGGCCGACGTGGCCAAACTGCGCGACGGTATTGTGCTCGTCACCGGACCCGCGGGCTCGGGTAAGTCGTCCACCCTCGCCGTGCTCCTCGACTGCATCAATCGTGAAAAGTATTACCACATCATCACCATCGAAGATCCCATCGAGTTTCTGCATAGCCACAAATGCTCCACGGTTCATCAGCGCGAACTTCACAGTGACACCCCCAGCTTCGCTCACGCCTTGCGCTCGGCTCTGCGCCAGGCGCCGAAGGTAATTCTGGTGGGAGAAATGCGCGACCGTGAAACCATCGAGATCGTTCTCGAGGCAGCCGAAACCGGCCATCTGGTGCTTTCCAGCCTCAATACGATGGACGCGCCCAAAACGGTGGAGCGAATCGTCAGTTCTTTCTCGCCCGACGAACAGCAAAAAGTGCGCGAACGCTTTGCCAAAACTTTTCGTTTCATCATCTGTCAGCGACTGCTGCCGAAAACGGATCGCAGTGGCCGCGTTCCAGTAGCCGAAATTCTGAAAGCGAATCCGCGCACGCGCGAGTGCATAGAAAAAGGCGAGCGCGACGGCAAGACCCTGCTTGATGCTATGAAGGCCGGCGCCACTGAAGGCATGCAACACTTCGATGGTGAAATCGCACAGCTGGTGCGCGACCGCATAGTCGATCTGGAGACCGGACTCTCTTTCGCCAGCAATCCCGCGATATTAGGACAGGAACTGGTCCGCTAACCGAGGGCGATTTCTAGTTCGGCGTTGCTCTATCATCTTTGTATGCCCCCCTCGCCATCCCAGTCTGTCCTCAGCTTTGAAGAAGCCCGCCGCGTCGTCGAAGACCATGCATCGCAGCTCTCCCCAGGCGCTCACGAAACTGTAGACCTAGTGCGCGCTGCCGGAAGGATTCTCGCCGAATCGGTTGCGGCCGACCGCGACATTCCTCCATTTCCTCGATCGACGCGCGATGGCTACGCTGTCCGCGCCGCCGATCTGGCCCACCTTCCGGTCAAGCTCGCTCTAAAGGGGGAAATCAAAGCGGGTCCTCTTCCCGGCAGCGCCGCCCCCACGCTGAATCCTGGCGAAGCATTTTCCATCATGACTGGCGCTCCAGTACCACCCGGAGCCGACGCTGTAGTCATGATTGAGTACACCTCTCGCGAACGAGACCGCGTCGAAATGACGAAACAGATTGCCTGGGGAGAAAACATTGTCGCCCAAGGAGCCGAGGCCAACCGCGGCAGCCTTTTGCTTCCCAGAGGCCTGCGGCTCAATGAGGCCGCCATCGCCCTTGCAGCCTCGGTGGGGAAGTCGCGGCTGAATGTGTACATTCGTCCCCGCATTGCAGTGCTGGCCACCGGGGATGAGATCGTCGACCTCGATGCGGAAGTCGGTTCCGCTCAGATTCGCAATTCGAACAGCTATTCACTGGCGGTGCAGGTCCAGGAAGCTGGCGGCGAACCGGTGCTGCTGCCGATTGCTCCGGATGAACCCGTCCGGTTGCGTCAATTGATAGAACAGGGATGGCACGCGGATCTGCTTCTGATGACCGGCGGTGTCTCCATGGGACGCTACGATCTGGTCGAACAGGTGCTTGCCGAGATGCGGGCCGAATTCTTTTTCATCGGAGCAAGAATCCAACCCGGCCGCCCGGTGGTATTCGGCCGCGTCCCATGGGGCGCAGGCGCTTTTGCCGGCGAGGATCCTCTTCAGGCGGCGAATAAATATTTCTTCGGCCTCCCCGGCAATCCGGTTTCAACCATGGTCACGTTCGAACTGTTCGCGCGCCCGGTGATCGAAGCACTGGCTGGAATGTCTGCGCGCCCGCTTACCTTCCTGCATGCTCGTTTGAAATCCGAGATCCGCGTCAAGGGTGGACTGAAGCGCTTCCTTCCCGCGATTCTTTGCGGCCAATACGAAGATACGCAAGCCGAACTTGTCCCCTGGCAAGGGTCAGGCGATATCGCTGCCAGAGTCCGCTCGAACTGCTTTCTCGTGATTCCGCCGGATCGTGAGCACATGCGCGCGGGCGAATGGGCCGCTGTGCTGCTGCGCTGAGCGGGAAATTGATCCCAGTCGCAACCCGAAGGCGACTCCACCCTGCGGCATCCCATGTAAGATAGAGTTTCTGCATGGCTAACGAACTCTCTCACTACGACGATTCGGGGCGCGCGCGCATGGTGGATGTTTCCGGTAAAGCGGCGACCACACGCGAAGCCGAAGCCAGCGCGTTTGTCCTGATCAAGCCTGAAGTCTTGAAAGCTCTGCCGCAAAATCCCAAGGGTGATCCCCTGGAGGTGGCTCGCGTCGCAGGGATCATGGCCGCTAAGCGGACATCCGATCTCATCCCTCTTTGTCACCCTCTGCCTCTATCCTTCGTTGATGTGAAGATGACGCTGTGCGAGAATGGCGTCGCGATTGCCACGAAAGTCGTCACCACCGCTGAGACGGGAGTCGAGATGGAAGCCCTTGTGGCGGCCAGCGTTTCCGCCCTTACGATTTATGACATGGTCAAAGGGCTCGACAAAGGCATCGAGATTCGGGAGATAGTGTTGGAGCGTAAGAGTGGTGGGAAGAGTGGGGAGTATAGGCGAGTAAAGTCGAAGCAGACGAAGTCCAGCCAGATCCAGTCAAACCAGATTCAGTCAAACCAGATCCGGTCAAACAATGGCCAATGACGTCAAGCTTCTTTTGGTGGATGACAATCCCATGGTGTTGGGGATGCTTCAGCACGCGCTTGCTCAGTTCGCGCATGTGGTGTCGGCGACGGATTCCGCAGACGCCTTACTGAAAGCGGTGGACGATCCTCCGGACCTTGTGGTTTGCGACTATCGCATGCCCGGTATGGACGGACGGCAATTGGTGGAAAAGTTGAAGAGCCGTCCGGCGACGGCAAATTTTTCTGCGGTGTTGATGGCCAGCCGCGCGGATATTGATGAGCGGCTCTCGCCCCAGGACGCCGCCGATGACTATCTGGCGAAGCCATTTTTTTTGAAAGAAGCTACGCGGCGGATCAAGCGCACGGTGGACCGCATTGCACTGGAGAAAATGGCGAAAACCGCGCCCTCAGATGGCGTGGTTCGCGGAAACCTCTCGCAAATGAATGTGATCGATCTCATGCAATCCTTGGAAATGGGCCGCAAGAGTTGCCAGCTCAAACTAAACAACGAAGGCGAGAAGTGCGAAGTCTTTTTTGCTGAAGGACAGGTAAAGCACGCGACCTACGGATCTTTGGTGGGAGATCAGGCGGTCTTCAAGGTTCTGCGCTGGACGGGCGGCAATTTCGAACTCAACTTCGAGGGCAAGACCGATAAGGAAACCACGCAACTCAATACTCAAGGGCTACTGATGGAGGGTTTGCGCTTGCTGGACGAATCGCAGCGCGAGGGCAGCGCGGACGCCGTCGAGGATAGCAGCGCCAGTGCTGCTGCATCCGCCGATACTAGTGGTAGCGCGGGGACTGTCGCAGGTAGCGGCAGCGGGCGGACGGAAGAGGAGGAAGATGTCCTCCTCGACAATTGACCTTAATCCACCGATAACCTTTTCGGCCGCTGTGGTTACGGTTAGCGATTCCTGCGCGCGCGGCGAGCGCGTGGATGTTTCAGGTCCCGCGGTTGCCGACCTGTTGGAAAAGTTTGGCTTTCGCGTGGTGGCCAGGCAAATCGTTCAGGACGATTCGATGCAGATTCAGAACGCTCTCGTCCACCTGGCGCTGGAAGTGCGATTCATCGTGACCACGGGCGGGACTGGGATCGCGGAGCGCGACGTTACCCCGGAAGCAACAGAAGCAATATGTGAGCGCCTGATCGACGGCGTGGCGGAGCGGATGCGAAGCGAAGGCTTCAAAAAGACTCGCTATGCGCCTCTGAGCCGCGGAGTCTGCGGGGTACGTGGCAAGACCCTCATCTTGAATTTGCCCGGGAGTCCGGGCGGGGCGGTGGAGTCGTTGCAGGCCGTGGTGGAGTTGGTGCCCCACGCGCTGAACTTGCTGGATGGAAAAACCGAACATCCCTAGCACTCAGCCTTTTTTCCTCTTTTTCTGTTTCTTGGAGAGGTCCTCTAACAAGTACTTGAGCGATGCGCATTCTTGAATGACAGCCTCGATCTTGGGAATCGTTGTGCGCAATTCGCTTTCTTCGACAATACCGTCAGCCAGTGTTTCGGCGACGCTCTCCAGAGCTTCGCCGACCTCCCTGATCAACCGGGAAACCGCGATAAGCTCTTGATCCAAAGTAATGTTGGGGTCTGGGAGTTTGAACGCCACCCGTCCGGCTTGGCTCTCGAGAAAATCAAGCGCCTCGTAATTGCCTAGCAGCACGCATATTCGCGGCAGAAAGTGCGCGGGTACCTGACGCTCTCCTCTCAGCCAATACATAAGTGACCGATAGTTCGTGCCCAACTGCTGGGCGAGCAGGCGAATGTCGTACTCGGCTTTTGTCTCTACAACTTTACTCAGAATGGAAGAGATATCGTTAGCAGGCACAATCCGTTCCTAACCCGCACACCTTGATTCGTTCAAAAACCCTGTTCATTTTGAACGCTAAGTTGCTCATTCTATCTGAATTGAATAGGTACGCGATGTGCGATTAAATTGGTTGAGCACGATAAAGCAGCCTGGGCTACGCGCGACAGAATCCGGGGCACTCGGCGGGCCGGCAGGACTTGGAACTATTTGAAAACATTTGACAAAGGACCCAGTGGCAGTTAGCGTTCTGGGTCACTGCATTGACACTTTCTTTTCGCGGCTGCGTTGGTTAGGTAAGTAGGGAGGCCGAATGCCCAAGAAGTGGTACAACTACATCGTTTCCGTCGATGACCCGGCCGGAGCCGAGCAGAGCCCGCCGAATGCGAAGAGCACGCCGGTCGCGACCAAGAGTGCGGCTCAGAGCGTGGCAGAGATCGCATCCAGCATGGCCGCGGAGCCGAAATTTACTACCCCCGTCTCCGATCCCACTTCCTTCGACGAAATATACAAGGCGGCGGAGATTCCTCCGGCGCCGCAAGGGTACTCGATCCTCAAGATTTCGCAAATGTTGGAGAGCGAGCGCATTCGGAATTTGCCTTCCGATGTGAAGCGATCCTCGGTTTTGGTCGCCCTCGACGCCGCGGGCATCGACGTAAAGGACGTCATTCAGGATGCGATTCGCCGAGACCGCGCTCTCGATACCTACGAACGCGTCCAGCAGCGTGCAGCCGAAGAACTGGAAGCCCGCAAGACAAAGGAAAACTCTGAGATTCAAGCCCAGATCGATAAGTATGTAACCGAGCAGAGGGCGAAGATGCAGAGCAACAACGAAGCAATTTCTCGGGAGAAGGAACGCTTCACCGGCTGGCGTTTGAAGAAACAGCAGGAAGAAAAGAAGATCGCCGAGGCGGTCGGATATTTTACCAGCGAAAATCCTATTACGACGGGCGATGTGAATGCGCCGCCGCCCCCATCGAAGACAGCGCAGCGTTCCTGAACAGGAGGGTTTATGTGGCAACGGTTGACGAGAGTGGTGCGATCGTTCGTCGGTTTCTTCATTTCGGTGGCTGAGGATCCTGAACTGATTCTGCAGCAGAACATCCGCGACATGAATGACCAGGTGCCTCGCATGAACGAGAGCATCGCCATGGTCAAGGCCAACGTAACCCTGCTGGAGAAAGAAGAGGCCAAGTATAAGAATGATATGGCCAGCCTGACTGCCAGGGTGAAAACCGCAATTCAGGCCAATCGCGACGATATCGCCGGCACCTATGCCGCTCAACTTGAGCAGACCAAAGGAGCTCTGGCCAGGACTCAGGGACAGCTCACCACCGCCCGTGCCGCATTCGATAAGGCGATGGCCGTGAAGCAGGCCTTCATGCGCGAGAAAGATCGAAAGACGCAAGAGGCTTTGGGTGCGATTGCCGATTACCGCCGCGCTCAATGGCAGAAAAAGGTTGCCGACGCCATGGAGCAGTTCGAAGTGGCCGGCATTAGCCAGACGCACGACGAAATGGTCCGCAAGATCGAGGAGATGACCGCGGTCAACGAAGCTCGCATGGATATGGCCATGAGCAACGTGGACCAGCAGAAGATAAAGATCGACGACGAGGCCGAGAAACTCCAGGCCAGCGAACTAGTAAAGCAATTCAAAATCGAAATGGGTCTGTCTGCGCCACAAGCGGCGGCGCCAGCCGGTGCGGATAAAACAATCGCTGCGAAGGAACCGCAACGGACTTCGTAGCGATCGTTCTTAGAGTGCGCGGGAAAAGCGCCTCGTTTACGAAGACACAGGAAAGCGGACGCGAAAGGGCGGAGGAAAATCTTATGGCCGTGAAGATTGAGAGAGGTGGGTGGGTTCTTATTTTCCTGATCGGCGTAGCGCTGGTTGGCTACAGCCTGAATCGATACGGAATCATAGATTTCGGTAAGTTGGTGGGCGGCAAGAGCGCCTCCGCAAACGGGGAAACGGTGGACGCCACCAAGCCTCTGTTGATACCCGCATCTTCCACCAGCAGTGATACCGAAGTCCGCGTGCGCGTCAACGTGTGGGTCGGATGCGTCGGCGGCCTGGTGGCGAATGGCGGGCTCGACACACAATCGGATTCTATCTACGGCAAGAAAGGACTCAAGGTCTCGTTCAAAATTATCGACGATTGGACCGAAGGTGCATCCGCACTCGCAACCGACAATGTCGATGTGATGTTGACGACTGCGGACGTCTATGCTAAGGACTACGCGCAGTTCAAGGAAAAGGGCTTCGGTTCCCATGCGTTCCTGATGGTGGACTGGTCACGCGGCGCCGATGGCGTCATCGGAAAACAGGGAATCAACAGCATCGAGGATCTGGCCGGAAAGAAGGTGGCGTTCGCCCCGTACACGCCCTCGCACTTCCTGCTGTGGAACGGACTCAAGACCTCTGGGCTGGGCACGGAACAGCGCAACGAAATTTTCAACAACGCTGTTCACACCAAGGATGGCATCGAGCCGGCGACCCTCTTCGCGCAAGAGAAAGTCGATGCGGCCGTAGCCTGGGACCCGGACATGAGCGATGCGGTCGCCAAGCGGCCGGGATCGAAGAAAATCTACGACACCAGGGTTGCCAATCGTCTCATCGCCGACATTCTCGTGGTGAGCGATAGTTTCTCCGCCAAGCATCCGCAGACTTTGTTGAAGTTCGCCCAAGGCTGGATCGAAGGCGTTGAGTTCATCAAGACACAGCCGGAGCGGGCGTATAACCTGATTGGCACGGTTAAGGATTTCAATATTCCCTCTGACCTGGCGAAGACGATGCTGGGCGGCGTGAAGCTGGCGGATTACGCCGACAACCGTTCGTTCATGGGCGCCGCCGGGTCCAACGCAGATTATGCCAACATCCTCGGCATGGCGCAGGATATGTACCGGGAACTGCGGGTCATTAAACACACCTTCAATCCGGAAGACAGTCTGGATCGCCGCTATGTTGAAAAGTTAGCCGACAACTTCTCCATGGCTTCGAGCGAAGCCCCGATCGAGTACAAGGAGCCCGCAAAGGGAGCGACACCGATTGCGACGCAACACCGCTCCATTTACTTCGATCCAAACTCTTCCAGCATGAGCCTCGATTCACGCGCGATCGTGGATGAACTCGCGGGCACGATGCGTGCCTATGAAAACACAGTAGTCGACATCGATGGCAACACCGACGCGACGGGTTCGCGGGCTTACAATATTCAGCTATCCCACGCGCGCGCCGACGAGGTGAAGAACTACCTGATACAGAAGTATGGCTTTCCGTCAGCTCGGCTCCGGACTGCCGGCAACGGTCCGGACAAGCCGATCGACAACAACACGACGCCGGAAGGACGGGAAAAAAATCGGCGCACGGATATCAAGGTGTATGCCAACCCTTCCAGCTAAAGCTTGTTCTGTAAAACCGGTTTTGGGTACGGCACGGCTTCAGCCCTGACATTGAGGGCTTGGCGGAATGCAAGCTTTAGCCCCTGAGGGACGTATCTTCCTAGCCAACGAACATATATGCAACACATTGTTGCAGGTTACGACGACAGGACACAATGAGCGATTGGTTCATCATTCGAAAAGAAGTTTCTCCGCGCATTCGATGGGCATTCGCATTCATCAGCTGGAGCATTGTCGTATTGTTCTGGATTGCCCTGACCTATTGGGGGAAGCTGAATTTCTCATTGCCCAAGCCCATTGGAGTCATTCAGGCCTTTGGCAAGCTGTGGACAGAGTACGATCTCCTCGGCAACGTATTCATGAGTTGGTGGCGGATTGCCCAGGCGTTTTTCTGGTCCGCGGTAGTCGCCATCCCGCTGGGCGTCCTCATGTCGAGCTACCGGGGCCTTTTCGAGCTGATTAATCCCGTAGCCGCTCCCATGCGCGCCATGCCGTTGACTGCGTTCCTGCCGGCGTTCATTGCCTTATTCGGCATCGATGAAACCATGAAGGTCGCGTTCCTGTGGTTTGGAATGTTCTTCTATCTGTTGGCGGTGGTGGTTGAAGAGGCCAACCGGGTGGACAATGCACTCCTCGAAACGGCCTACACGCTCGGCGCGAATCAACCGCAAGCTTTGTGGCTGGTCTTTCGCGCGTCGTTGCCGGCAATTTTCTCGTCATTCCGCATCCTCTACGACATCGGCTGGACGTACGTGATCTTGGCCGAGATGGTGAACTCCCGCAAGGGTGTCGGCTACATGGTGGAGGCCGCGCGCAAAGTTCTGGATTTCGAACGGGTGTATGCGGGAATCATCGCAATTGGTATTGCCGCCTTCCTGTTCCGCTTCCTGCTGACCTTTCTGGAACGTCGACTTTTTCCCTGGCGCAATTCCGGGTCGACTTTTTCCGGAGGTGGTGCATCTGTTCCCAGCGCCACCGCACACCTGAAGGCGGCCAAGCATGGAGCCTAAGAAATCGAAGATCACCGTGCGCGACGTCAGCCGATCTTTCGTGTCAGCCGACGGTGCGAAAGTTGACGCGCTCGAGAACATCAATTTCGAGATAGAGGATGCGTACTCGCACGAAGGGCGCGACATCGGGGAGTTCCGAGTTCTGCTGGGTCCTTCGGGATGCGGCAAGTCAACCCTGCTGCGCTTGATCGCCGGTCTCGACCGTGCTGATACGGGCGAAATTCTGGTGAACGAAAAACCGGTGCACGCTCCGGGGAAGGATCGGGGGATGGTGTTTCAGAAGTACACCTCGTTTCCCTGGCTGACGGTCGCTGGTAACATAGCTTACGGATTGAAGATCAACGGCGTCCCGGAAGAGAAACGGAAGGAGACGGTGGCCCGGCTGATTCAGGATGTCGGCCTCAGCGGATTTGAGAACGCCTATCCGGAGACGCTCTCCGGAGGAATGCAGCAGCGGGTTGCGATCGCGCGCACACTGGCGCTGCGACCGGCGGTCATCCTCATGGATGAGCCCTTTGGAGCTCTCGATGCTCAGACTCGCAGCGAGATGCAGTTGCTCCTGCTCAAAGTGTGGGACGAAACCGCCAGCACCATCCTGTTCGTGACGCACGACGTTGAGGAGGCAGTTTACTTGGCAGATCGGATTTTCATTATGAGTGCGCATCCAGGGACGATTGTGGAGGATGTTCAAGTGCCATTCGATCGGCCACGCGATTTGAATCTGAAAGAAAGAAATGAGTTTCACGAACTGGCGAACTATGTTCTCGGACGTTTGCGCCGCGCTCCCGGAAGCGGACAGGTGCGGGTGAGTGTCTAAATGGCTCCCGCCGACTTCCAGGGCATGCGAGACGACGATCAGCCCGGCCCTCCCCCTCCGCAAGAAAAAATCAACTACGTAAAAGAAGCGTTCCATCTGCAATACAACTGGATCGCTATGGTCAGCGCGGGTGCGTTCGCTGTGGTGAGTGGCAGCTTACTTCCGATTCTTCTGGCCAGTGGGTTGGAGCTGATGTATCTCGCCATCGTCCCACAGAACTGGCGTTTTCAGCGGCTGGTGCGCTCGTGGAAATTCGCCGAAGAGCAACAGAAGCATCAACAGCAACTGGGCGAAATGCTTCGGATGCTGCCTGCCGAGTTGCAGAGCCGGTACATTCACGCCGCGCAAGTATGCGGTTCGATTCGCACCAACTTTGCTCAGTTGTCCTCCACCTCGCAAATCTTCCTGCAACAAATCGACACTCGACTCCAAGGCTTGCTGAATGGCTATGCACGGCTCTTGTCGAGCGCGGCGCAGCAACAGCAGTATTTGAAAAACGCCGAGCAGGATGGCATCAAGCACGAAATCGCCTCGCTGCAGAAAACTTTGAGCAGCGACCCGCCGAAGGTGCAGGAGATCAACAAGAAGCGCGTTGAGATTCTCACCAAGCGCCTGGAAAAGTTCGACAAGATTTCCGAAAACCGCAAAGTGGTCGACGCGCAGTGCTCGGCTGTTGAGGACGTGCTGATGCTGGTGCGCGATCAATCGGTCACCATGCGCGACCCGCAGCAGGTGAGCGAACGGCTCGACAGTCTGGTCAAAGATGTCGAGCAGACCGAACAAACGGTGCAGCAGGTGGAGGCGATCTTTAGCGGGATGTCGCCGGACTTGGATGGATTGATGTCGTTGGACGATAGCTCAACATCGTCGAGCCCCAACCGTGTGCGGATATCGAACTAGATGGCAGCCAACTCAACAACACTAGGGAAGTATCTGGACGGCCTTCCTGCGTGGGCGCGTGAGCTCTCCGAAAAATACTACTCGCGTTCTTTCGCACTATTTGTACTGTACGGAAATGTGCGTGACCTGGTACCCCTTCGCAGTCAGGAAATCACAACCTTCGTTCCGTTGGATGAGTTTCTTTCCGGTGCGCTTTTTGGTCAGCGGGACCTGGTTCTGCACTACGACCGTGGCGGCCTCAGTTTCGGTTCCTCCGACACGCAAGCCGACTTCCGCCGCGCCCTTGAAGGTTACGACAGCTTTCACGGGACTGCTTACTCGCAAGGCGGCGTGCCGCGCAACCCTGATGCTGTGTTGAATCTGCTAGACAACTATCTTCGTCTGCGCATCGCCGACGGCAAGAAGATCGGGCTGGTCATCGATTTCGCCGAGACCATTGCTCCCGCCGGCGATGTTTCGGGGATGTCCGCCGATGATCGCAATGCCTTGGTTATTCTCAAACGCTGGGCGCGAAATTCCGCTTTTCTGAATGCTGACGTCACCATCTGCCTCGTGTCTGAGAACCAGATCGAACTGAATCAGGGGATCGTGCAAAACCCGGGCGTGTCTTCGATCGGTATTCCGCTGCCAGACTACGCTGATCGACTGGAATTCATCCGATCACAATTGAAAAATCAGGCACTGCCTCCAGGCTCCGAGGTCACCGACGAATCGCTCGCCACTCTGGGCGCCGGCTTGAAACGAGTACAGCTGCAGAGTTTGATTTCCCACGCCGTTCAGAACCGGCAGCCGCTCACGCTGAAAGCTCTCTCGGCGCGTAAGAAGGACCTGATTGAAGCAGAATCCGGCGGGCTCCTGGAATTCGTGCAGAGCCGTTTTGATCTTTCGTTCGTTGCTGGGAATGACCAGGCAAAGCGAAAACTGCAGGATGCCGCCAAAGCAATCCGCGCCGGCAACACCGATGTCCTTCCCATGGGTTATGTAATCTGTGGACCGGTGGGCACGGGAAAAACTTTCATCACTACCTGCTTCGCCGGCGAAGTCGGAATTCCGGCGGTCACGCTGAAGAACTTTCGCAGCATGTGGCAGGGCGTGACCGAAGGCAATCTAGAGAGAGTTTTGACTCTACTCAAAGCGATGAGCCCGATTGCGGTGATTGTAGATGAGGCCGACGCTCAACTGGGAGACCGCTCCAGCTCCGGCGATAGTGGCGTGGGCAATCGCGTGTTCGCCCAGATTGCGCAATTTATGGGGAATACCGAACTGCGAGGCAAGGTGATCTGGTTTCTCCTCACTTGCCGTCCTGATCTTTTACCCGTGGATCTCAAACGGCAGGGACGTGCGGAAGAGCACATCGCCCTGTTTTATCCTGAGACGCCCGAAGAGCGTCTCGCACTTTTGCGCGCCATGCAAAGGAAAGTGGGGATGAAGCCCTTTCCCGAAGAAGTGGAGAAATTCTTTTTGGATCGGGCAGGAAGCTTGTCGGGAGCCGACATCGAGGCTGTCCTGGTTCGCAGTCACATGAGGAGCAGCCTGCTGAACAAGTCCGCCGTGGATACGGAAGATTTAAAAGCGGCTTTGGAAGACTTCATCCCTCCGTACTATCCAACCGAAATCGATCTGCAGAATCTGGTGGCCGTGCTGGAATGCACCAGCAAGAGCCTGCTCCCTAAGAAATACCGCGACATCGACCGCAGTGAACTGATCCGCCAGACCAATGAACTTATGGCTTCGTCGCGACAAAGCTCCCAAGGATAGAGATAAGGTCGCGAGCACATCCCAGCCTGCTTTGACGCGCGTTTCTCAAGTAGAAAATCAAATCACAATCCCTTCGGTCCGCAGAGACCTTTTTGTTGGAGTGAACACGGGAATTGGTTTGGGTTCAATCTCGGGCGCATCGTTTCGCCAAAAGGACCGAAAATCCCGTTTCTCTCCCGTGCGGTAGAAATGCAGCAGGTATGCCTGGTCGCACGCCGTGTAATCACAAAACCAGCGGTCAATATCAGTGATGCCAATCTGATGAAACAGCGCGAGTCCGTAGCACGCGGCTTCACGTTCGTAGGCGATGATGGCGGGAAATAATTCGTCACTCACTGGAGGCTGATACCGCTGGCCAAGTTCAAACAACGCGGGGTCCGTATTCCACTGCACTGTGTGCCCGAAAAGGTGCCCCAACAGGAACAAGCGCTGTTCCGGACTGACGGCGTAATCAATATGAATTTCCGCTCCGTTGAGATCTCCCGTCAGAGGATCGGGAATATCCCTGGTTACGACGCGGATTCCGTAGGCGCTCTCCAGATACTTCTGCGTGCGCCCCGAATATTCGTCGAACGGAATTTCCGTCAGGCCATTTCTTGCGGCGCTCAAATCAATATTCTCAAACATTCTCTCGTGGTTAGCAGAGGCAGGCATTCGTCACTCGGTGTTTTGCCCACGATGTGGGCGGAGAGCGCGCGCCATCAATCCCAGCCCTCCAACAAACAGAATCAGCATGACCAGCGTATTGAAGAGACTCGTTGGCCGGAAATAGATATGCATGTTGGCAATAACGCCCGCAAGAATGAAGAGTGCGCCCGCGATCGTAAGAAGCCATCCCACCAGGCTGCGCCCACTCCAGAAAAGCAGGCCCACTCCGATCAGCATCGGCAAAAGCGTGATCCCGAAAGTATTGCCTCCGTAAAATCCCCAGTAGGAGCCGACCACGCTGACTTGATTGCTGAGAAGGTATCCTCCGACACAAGCCATGGCGAAACCGATCAAGAAGTGGCCGAGCCCGCCGGGCGTCCCACCCACGTCGCTCAAGGACCGATTTTCCATACCGGCAGGATATCAGACGCTGGTTCGGGAGTCCCGACTTCGGATTTGATGAGATTTCGTATCATTCCGCGATGAAACGGCGTGAAACCAAAGGCGATCAGCGTTCCAGGAATGTGTCGTCCTCTCCATCAGTGTATTCACAACATTCGAGATCGGTTTTTGAGAGCAATCAGTGATCTCGCTGCGACTTATCCATGAGCAGACCGCGCAGCTTCGCTTCGACGGGAGGATAGGCGACGTTAATATCACCGTGAGCGGTGGCTCGGATCTGCCCGGTTGTGTCGACTACTAAGATATAGGCTTCTTCGGGTCGAACGTACCCTACAAGCTTTTTCCACGCATCTTCCCCCTCAAACACTGGAACAGTAGTATCAAAGGCATCCGAACTGGCGGTTTTTCTTATCTCTCGAAGTGCAAATCCGCGGAAAGCGCGTGGTACCGCTTCCAGAAACGGAACGCGAAAGATAACCAAGTCCTGTCGTCTGAGAAAATCAGACTCGATGCGGGTAACCCAAGCGCGAGTTTGCACCGAGCAGTCCCTCGAAAAACCGATAACGAGCACCGCTGTCTTTCCCTTGGCCTCGTCCGGCAGCGTTACCAAGTGACCGTTCAGAGATTTTCCCTGAAGCTTAGGCAATTCCTGCGCACCCGCAGCCATGGAGATCGAGATCAAGGCAATGAAGCATCGGAGCAACACAGAGCCTCCAAGGTTCGAAACAACTTCGCCCTTAAACTAATCCCGTCGTCCCTGGTTTTGTGACTCGAGACGACAATTTGTTCAGACGAATCTGTCTCTCGGGCGAGCTCGCAATCCATCTCAACTAGCATTGAACCTCTCCGCCCTAAAGGGCGAAGATTCTCAGGCTACGTTTAGGATTACACCCCTTACGTTAGCGCCTGAAGGGTCGCACCGACCCCACGCGTCTGGTTTTTAGACGGGGACTAACCCCATCACATGCAGCCCTTTATGCGCTTAGGCTTCAGGTCCATTTAAATTACGAATAGCAAATCTGCCGGGAAGTTGTCTAGCGGGACGCTTGTGCCGAGCGCCATCGACAAACCAGAGGACGCTATGTGTTCCACACAGCCGAACTTCAGGAACATCCTTACCGAGTAGCCTCCGACTTAGCCAACACCACAGCCGACTTGCGGGCCGCCTCTTCGTAATACCGCACCATTCGCTGCGGCTCCTCCGCCTTGTAAGGTGCCAGGTTATGCGCCCACCGAAACCCGATCGGTTGGAACCAAAGCTCCGCCTCCACTTTGAACGGTCCCGTTGCATTTCCGGTCGAGACCACATAGCGCACGGAGCTTCCACCGTCCGTGAATCCCGGATCGTCGGCCGCATCCCCGGTCACTGCGATGTCTTTGCCTGCGGTGGCTTTGTCGAAGCCGTGCGGCAACAGCCGATTGTCCTTCAGATACCCGACAGCATGCAGTAGCCCGGTCGTCACCTTTCCCTCGGAATCCTTGAGGATCGGCTCGTAAATTTCCACTTGCTGCTCACTCGTAATCTCGCGATAGTGCGGCTCGAACTTCAGAGGATCTTCGTCGTTGTCGTTGCCTACAATCGAGCCATCCGGATTGAGCGCACCCGACTCGAACACCAGGCGCCCATTGCCGTCCCTTACCACAAAATGCAGCCACGCCCGCCGCGAAGGGTAAGCCGTAGGCAGCTTGTGCCCACCCAGATTTTCAACATGCACATCCACGGCAAGCCCATTTGGCGTCGTATCCATCCGGGTAATCGTGACTTTTGCCGCCTGCGTCTTCAAAAATTCGGCCGTGCGCTTCATCGCCGCATCCATTTCCTCCGGCAGCGCCGCGGTCGCCAATTCATCGCGATGATCCTGCAGCATCCCTTCCATAACGAAATTCGATCCGACAAACACGTGGCGGTGCATGCCCTCGCGTGGCGGGCCGTACAGCGCCGTGATTGCTACCAGCTCGTTCACCACCGGCATATGGCAGTCCTGGCAGGTCTGCGTGTTCGCATAGTCGCTATGCTGCCACTCCTGGTAGGGCACCTGTTCTGGGAACCTCGCTACCTTATCGCCCTTCGGCCCAAGCGCGGAAGTGATCAGCGTATGACAGCTCCCGCAGAGTCCGGCATCGCGAATATGGTCGCCCCTGGTGGGGAAGTACGTCGCCGTCGAGGAGTGCATCACGGTCTGGTGCCCTTTGTCGATGTCGAAAGGCCCATACTCGGGCCGCTCATCGTTCTGGATCGGTTTCGCAATGACCACATTCCCAACAAAGGTCGCTTCCGTTCCCAGTCCCGTCTTCTCGATCTGATGGCAAACCGAGCAGGTCACTCCATCGGCTGCCGCGCGGTCCCCCTTGGGAAACTTTTGCAACGGAAGTCGCGAAAAGACCTGCGTATGTTTTCCCGCATCCCGGTCCGCCATCCGGACAGCCGGCATATGGCAGACCGAGCATTCATCCTCGATCGCCTGTTTCGACTCCGGATGATCCATCGATTCGCGCCGCACGCTTCCTTGCCAATAAGGATCGCGGGACGCGTTGGCCATGATGCTCGCGCGCCACTCGAATCCGATGGAAACGTCCTCCCCCGAACTCGTCTTCAGCCCGTTATGACAAGCCACGCACCGTTCCGATGTCCGGAAAAAAGTCCCCGGCTGAGTCTTGTCCCCCTTTGCGTTCTCCGTCTGCGACTGGCCGCGAAGCATGGCCGGACCCCCGACTACTGCGAGCGCTAGAACAATCGCACTTCCCCAATGGGGTCTCATCGCCAACCTCCCCATAACTTTCCATCCGCCCGGTCCCAGAGGAAATAGAACAGCACCTGCGGAGTTCGTCCCGTCGTATTCGTGAATGGCTCCCTCACACCAAAGCCGACGCGCACGTGTTGTCGCCGGCTTACGGTGATTTGCATCTCCGGCAGAACATCCCAGTTCGTGCCAGCGCCCGGCTTGAAGTCCCGCACGGCCAGAAACTCCACCATCGGCGAAAACAACCGCCCCAGCATATGGTCAGGCGCCATCGCCTGCCCTATCGCCGCCCGCCAGAACATGCTGCGCGGAGCCACGCTGGTATCGACCGGCAGGTCCGCCCCCAATTGGGTTTGCAAAAACGTATTCTCCTTGAAAAGCTGATCGAACGCTGCGAAGGGTTCGAACTGCGTCGTCCCCGCACCGAACCCTCGCTTGCTGTCCCCGGTCGGCAACAAAATACCGCCTTGCAGACTCAGGATCGAACCCGTCCGCAGACTGGAAAACATCTCCCGCTTCAGCCCCAGCGTTATGTCCCCAAAACCCTCCGTCCAGTTGTGCGCCTGGTCCGCATAGTTCACCGGAACATCGGTTTCAAGCTGGGTCCGGGCATCGATGATCGTTCGCTCATCGATGATATCGGTAGTCCACGCGGGCGCTCCCGAGGCACTCGCCGCCGTAGAAATCACAATCTCGTTCTCTGGAAACGCCTTCTCCGTAACCAATGCCCGTGGCAGATTTAGCTCGCCCAGCGGATCGTGGTGGACATTCTTGCAGAATCCCCGCATATAGGCGATCACGTCGTTGATCTGCTCGTCTGTCAGCAGATCCCCAAATGCAGGCATAATCTGCGAGAGCCCCCGCGATGGGCCGCCATGCACAATCACCGCCTTCCAATTGCCGTTGGGCTCAGGCGTCGTCCCAGCGCAGTCCGTAAAGTCCGGAAACGTGTCGGGCCGTGTGAAAACCGTACTCGCCACGGGAGCACCCTTTCCCTCGCTGCCGTGACACGCAATGCAGCCACCCTTGTAGACCTTCTCTCCATTCTCCACATCCGGACTTTTCGCATAGTGGAGCGTCTGTGCGGAAAGAAGTACAGGACGACCGAGGAACACGACTACCCACACGATGAATAAGCCCGCCGATCCCGTGAGAAACGCGAGGAGGAGTGTGTGCACTCGCGATTCGCTGACCGTATTCGGATGTCGTGCCTCCTTCAGTGCCGCAACTCCTTCGCCAACCACGGCCGTCTCGTCTTTCATTCACTCTCCGCCCTTTTACACTGCCGAGATCAGAAGTGTCCCCGACCTTGAGATACTATCGAGGATCTAAGAAGAGATGCAAAGAACGCCAGAAAGCTGCACTGTGAAGAGCTCTCCAATTGACAAAATTGATCGTGGCGGCGGATTCCGAAGAAACTCCAAGCGGGGAGTGCGCAATGAACCATTCATCTACATCCGCGAAGTGCGGGCGGTCGGGCCTTTGAGAAGGCGCTGACGCTGTTCGAGGAATATGCGTTTCGACCGCAGATCGTGCAGGAGTCGGCTCACTCGATTGTGTTCCGGGTCGGCGCTGGGGTGAAGTGTCGACGCGGGCATGTACTTTCTGAAGAGAGACGAGAGCGGACCGTGAGTAATTCGGATCCTCGTATCAGGGGTTGGGCAGCGGAACGAGAATCGGTGACGGGATTCATTTGAAAAGCAATAACGCAGCCGCTAATGGCGTGTTTGGAGCAACGAAGAACGGACTAAGGATCGCGAAGCCATTGAAAGCAATGGTAGGCACGAGGAGACTCGAAGGGCGCTGATTGATTTGCATCACGTTGTAATTACAAGGCAGCGGTCGCACTGCAAAGTCTTGTAGGGAACGGTTAAGAAGTCGAAGGAACAGGGTTACCTTGTACAGTCCTTGTGCCGCGAGTTTTTGCCCGGGATACCGGTGGGACCGGAGGGAAGCGAGGGGAGCGCGTCGCGGAGAACTCGGGGCGCTTCGCTGGACCGCCTGCGACTTCCCGAGCGAGGTGTTCGGTGTTCTATGTCCAGCACTCCTATTTATTGGCGCAGAGGAGGACACTTGACGGAAACGAAGTCGGAGGCGGCGGCAAAACTTGCGCCCATGCACCCGGCGCTGAAGAGCGCGTTGCTCGAGTGGAAGGGGCAAAGCCCCTACACTCTACCGACGCACTTTGTGTTTTCTTCGATTCGCAACAGGTAAGCCTCTCGGCCTCGGCGCAATTCTCAACCGCAAGATCAAACCCGCTTTTGCCAAGGTTGGAATCAGCGGCGTAGGCTGGCACACGTTTCGCCATCGTAGTTGCCCGATGTCTCTGCAGCCTGAGCGGCCCCTTCAAGGGCCACCATCTTCCTTCCTCGTCAAAAATCCTCCGGGATATCGTCTATGCCCAGCCCCTTAAAGGTTATTCAAGCCACTCCGGACTACTTGGTCGCTGACTCGGAACCGGCTACAGGGCGGAGACGCACCCTAGATACTAGGTAGGACTCCTCATCGTAAGCGCCAATTGCGAGCAGAGAAGTTCGTCTGCACCACGACCGCAAGCGATCAAGATCAATTGCCGCCTGCAGTTCCAGATTGTCGTCGCTGGATATAGCCATAATCAGAGGGTACCTAGTCCCGCTCCTGAGCAAAATTTCAACGTCCTGCTTCTTTACGTCTCTCAACCGAAGAGTTAGGAGAATGTTGCCCTCGTAGTGAACATAGGGGAGGCCCTCTAGAAACCTGGACCCCAGCTCGGCCTCCCTATCTTCCACAATCATTAGCCCCCACGAAGTGACGACATCTCTCTTTCTTTGCACTAGCTCAGCTAGTTCGTCGGTCGGTGAACTGCCCTTGCGCACCTCCCCTTTCGCAAATTCGTACCTACGATCATCCGAAGGCGGCGCGCCCACGAAGGAAATGATTTCACTCAAGATCAGTGGTCCTTTCAGCAATTCCTTGGCAAACACACCGCCTTCTGCCAAAGTGCGCATAATAAATGCACTCGCACGATCATCAAACCCTTCAATAATCACTTAGTACTCCTATTTTGGTACAGTGCTCCCGTCTGGGAATATTCGCCACCCATCGGTGCCGGAGCCACGATAGTTGTAGTCCCAATGAGGGCCAATTGGTTCAGGGTGATTGAGGTCAGGGTGGTAGCTTTCGCCAGTCGCGGGATCATAATAATTACCATTGCCGCTCGCTGGATCCCCGCTGCCCTCCAGCTTGTTCCGTCGGGCCCGGAGGTCGGATCGTCTTGTGCCTAGCTGATATTCTCTCCTGCGATCTCACGGAAGGTGCACCTAATCCGCTTGGCTCGCGCTAAGAACCATTTTATTGAAGCGGTTACCAACGTTATCTCCCAAATTATGAATCAATCCCTTACATTCCTAAGTCTGGGCAGGCTTCCTTCGGCGCGGAGTTTCTTCAGCGTCGGCTAAAACACTTAAACAATTAAAGCTTTCTAACATGGAATGAGGGAAAGATTTGACCAACCGTGTTGTGTCGTTCGCCGTTTTTGTGCTGATGGGTGCCCTACCGGGCTTTGGCTCTTCCAACCTGCAAGCTGTTAGCTCGAACAATCAATTTCATTTTCAACCAAAAGGTAGCCGGGCAAAAGCCGGCGACAAGCTCAATGCTGCCGGCAATCCCAACCTGCATCGGGGTGGTCAGGTCGGAGCTTCCGCTCCGTCCAACCAAAATCAAACTGGAAATTCCGCACGCGCCCATAGCGCGCGCCGCCACACTGCTAATCCTCCAACCGGCAAGATTGGCTTCGTCTCCGCGACCCAGATTCCTGTCGGCGGCCGAACGTATAACCAAACCTTAGCTGGTGATTTTAATGGCGATGGCAAAAAAGACGTTGCCACCATCGTGGAAAACCTCGTTAGTAACCAATGGATCTATTTTATTTCCACGGTTCTCAGCAATGGCGATGGGACATTTCAAGCCCCAATCCTGACTCCGATCGCGGGAAATGATGGCAACGCTAATATCGTCGTGGGTGATGTGAACGGAGACAAAAAGGACGACATCATTGTCGCCCATCAGAACGGCAATGGTGGTTGCATTTCCTCTTGCTTTGACGTGCTAATCAGCAACGGTGACGGCACGTTCACTTTAGGAACCACTTATTCAGTCACGTCGAACAGCCTCGCGGGCGGTACTGTGGCTGACGTGAATGGCGATGGCAAGCTGGACGTGGTTGTCGTCGATCAGAATTCCCCGAGTAACGTGTGGACCATGCTGGGCAACGGCGACGGTACTTTTCAGTCGTCCACTTCGGTGGCCCTGAGCGGGAACGGAGGCTACAACGTGGTCTTTGCAGACTTTAACGGGGACGGCCTCCTCGACCTCGCGGAGAACGACTACAACTCCGGACAAGTAACCGTCTATCTGGCAACCTCAGCATCGACCTATGCAAACGGGGTTACCTACACTACGCCGGATAAAGTTTATAACGCATGCAACATAACCGCAGGCGATCTTAGCGGTGACGGCAAACCAGAAATTGTGAATGCCAATTGCGACAGCGATAGCATTTCTGTATACGTAAACAACGGTGACGGCACCTTTCAAAAAGCGACCTATTACAATGCAGCTTTGAACGTGGCCGGTGGCACCGTCGCCGATGTGTATCCGGCAGCGGTCACAATCGCCGATGTGAACGGCGACGGCAAGGCCGATATCATCAGCACCAATTACTTCAGCAGCGACGTAACAGTTCTGCTGGGCAATGGCGACGGCACAGTGCAAGAACCGACCATCGGTTACGCCATTGGTGGACACCCGTATGCTCCCGCAATCGTCGCGGACTTCAACGGGGATGGCCTTGCGGACATCCTGGTGTCTGATGACGAATTTAGCCTCACATATTTGAAGGGCTATGGCGATGGCAGCTTCCGGTCCGCGCTCAATTACTACTCGCCAATCAGCGATAACCAATATGCCCGCAGCTATGGCATCGCGACGGGAGATTTTAATGGCGATGGCATTCCCGATTTTGTAATTGGCAACTGCTGCGACAGAACCGTGGGTATCACGGTGTTCCTCTCCCGGCCCGATGGCAGTATGCAAACGGGCGTGAACTATTCGGCTGGGAACCTCTATTACCTTGCTGTAGCAGACTTTAATGGAGATGGCAAGCTGGACATCGCCGCCACCAGCATCAACAACGGCTTTGTTCAAATCTTCAACGGGATTGGCGACGGAACTTTCTCCATCGGTTCGACTTTCGCCACCGATCTCACGAGCACTAGACCTGAGGGACTGGTGGCCGGCGACTTCAATCATGACGGACATCCCGACCTGGCGGTCCAGAACTCGTCCAACCAAAATGTGGGCATACTTATCAACGACGGGACCGGCGGTTTCCTGGCTCCAGTGAACTATAGTCTGTCAACTAATTCCAACCAAGGGATCAACACGGCGGACTTGAAAGGCGACGGCTATTTGGACCTTGTTGTTCCATTAAACGGTGGTTCGGCGATTGCGATTCTGTTGGGAAACGGTGACGGTACTTTTCAAGCTGAGACAGACGTAACGGTCCGCTCTCCTTATTCGGTAGCGATCGCCGACTTGAACGGGGATGGGAAGCTCGATTTAGCTGCGACGACCCGTCAATATGGCAGTCAGGGTATTGATGTCGCCTTCGGAAACGGGGACGGCACTTTTCAAACTCCGGTCTTCTATGCAAGTTCGCTTAAGGACTTCAACCTGGATAACCCAACCCCGACTTCTATTCAGGCAGCTGACATCGACGGGGATGGGAAAATGGACTTGGTCTATACCAATTCCGAATACGGCACCGTTGGCGTGCTCTTTGGTGCGGGAAACGGTCTGTTTTACGATCCAGTCGAGTATCCTGCGGGCGCCTACGGGTGGGGGTTGGTCGTAGCTGATGTGAACCAGGATGGAGCTCCAGACGTAGTCGTCGCCAGTCGCGACTTCTCTGGTGTGACGGTACTTCTTAATAGCAATGGTAGTGCGACTAAGGGCAACTATACGGTAGCGGCGGCGCCATCCGGTGCAACCGTGACGGCGGGATCGAGCGCTACGTTTACTCTTACCGTCACTCCCAGCAACCACTACAACGGAACGGTAACGTTCAGTTGCGGATCGTTGCCTTCACTCGCAACCTGCACCTTCAACCCGGCATCGGCAGTGTTGGACGGCATTACTCCGGTCACCGTCCAACTGACGGTTACCACCGCCGCCGTCTCCGCATCCTTGCAAGGTCCTATCCACGGGAATTCCACGCTACTAGCCAGCCTCGGCACCATGGGCTTGTTCGCCATGATGTTGGCGGGTAGTTTCAAGAAGCGCAGCCGTGGGGCGGGAATTGTGCTTGGAATGCTCATCCTGACGATGACGTTCTCACTCGTAGGTTGCGGGGGCAGCAGTTCAAGCCCCGCCGCTACCGCGAAGACAGCTACAAGCACAACTCTGAGCTCTTCGCAGAGCACAGCCCTGGTCGGTCAGTCGGTTACCCTTACTGGCCATGTGACTGCCAGCTCCGGTTCGCCGACTGGAACGGTCAGTTTTCAGGATAAGACAACCACTCTGGGAACGGGAACCGTTAGCGGGGGCGTTGCGACTTTCCAAACGCTAACCTTGGCTCCCGGCACGCATAACATCACCGCGAGGTATAGCGGCGATGCCAACTTCAACGGCAGTACTTCTTCCGCGATGAGCCAGATCATGGATCGTCCGGGGACACCAACCGGCGCCTACACGATCACGATCAATGCGACCGGCAGCGCGGGCACCAATAACGGCAACACCTCCGCTCATCCGTTCAACGTTAACGTCACCGTTCAATAGTCGATCGAGCGGAATCCAACTAAAAAGCGATCGGGAGCCCCGCCGGTCGCTTGTTTTTTCGAAATGCAAGCGCGTAGGGAGAAGTATTCAACATCAAATAAAACCTTCTCGATACAGGTCTGCGGCCAACTCACACGACGGTGGAGAAAAACCACCATCGTGCGGGAAGCTTGCACCAGCGGCTTGCGCTCTTCACCCACCAAACACACCGGCTCATCGCCTACCTTGTGCCACCCATCGAGCTATCGAAAACCCATAGCCACCGCACCCGACCGCGCCCTGGGGCGGCTTCCTTCCAGTCGTTGCATCAAAAGCGACCGCCGCAGATTCTGATCAGGCTACTAAATTCTCATCTGCGGTCGCTTCTGATACAACACTAGGACTATCGCTGCGAATGCACTCCTTCAATTAGCACTTGATGACAATTTGCCTTGGTGAACATCATGCGGATTCCGTGTTTCGGTCGCAGGATGACCATCGGGCGAGCTTCGATCATTTGGCCCGGAGCCAACTGAAAATCGTACGTTCTGAGCAGATCGCGCAAAATCATGAGGATCTGCAGCATCGCGTAATTTCCACCGATACAGCCTCGCGGTCCGCCACCGAAGGGAAGGAAGGTGAAGGGAGTGCGCAGCTTCTCGTTTGCTTTGGTGAAACGCTCCGTATCGAAATTCTCCGAATTTTGCCAGTAGCGCGGGGCATGATGCGCACCATACACATAAACAACGACCATCGATCCCTGGGGTATGGCGACGTCGCCTACACGGTCGTCTGCGACAGCCATGCGGTCGACCATCCAAAACGGCGGGTAGAGGCGGAGCGCCTCCTGAATTACCTGAGTCGCAAATTCGAATTTGGGAACGTCGCTGTAGCTCAGAGGCGCGTCGCCGAGCACGCTATCAAACTCCTGCCGTATCCTTTCAAGGCAATCTGGACGCGAGCTCAAAAGAAAAAGAAGCCACGATAGAGCATTCGACGATGTTTCATGGCCGGCAACCAGAAGTTGCATGCTCTCGCTCAGGATGAGTTCATCGCTCATGCCTTCGCCATCGCTGTAACGCGCATCCATCAATGTCTGCAGCAGATCGTGGCCGGGCGGCTCGTTGCGGCGCTTCCTGATGTATTCGAGCAGAATGGCGTCCGCGCGGGCTCGCATGTCTTCGTGTTTGCGCAGTTCGCCCGAGACCGCGAACCAGGGATTCAGATAGGGCTGAAGGGTTTGCCGAACGATGAATTCCTGGACGGTGCAGATGGTCTGGCTGACAAGATCGATGTCTTCATCCTTCAAGCGCGCGCCAAATAGCGATCGGGCGACCATAGCGAAGGTAATCTTCATCAGGCGGGGGTAGATATCGACAGGGCCTTCACGGACCTGTCTGTCGAAATCCCGCAGCGACTCGGCGAGGGAGTCCTGCATGATTGACGACAGCACATCAAGTTGCTTTCGATCGAAGCCCGTCTGGATTAGACGCCGCTGCGTGCGCCAGGCTTCTCCGTGGGTCGTCAGAAGACCTTTCCCCAGGAAGTGTCCCATACGCTTTACTTGAATTTCGGATTTTTGGTAGTTCTCCGCATTGGTCTTCAACACGTGCTGAATGACAGCGGGATCGATGGTAACGATCGCTTCCTTGAGACCACCCAAATAGATCCGGAATGTGTCGCCGAAGATTTCGTTGTATCTGGACAAAACCTGCACGGGATTGCGGGCCATTGCGCGGGAATCCGCAAAGCAGCGAAATCGGGAAACAATGGGGACTGGTGTTGATGAACTCATACCCAGCCGTCCTGATATTTGCCTCGAACCGGAGGAGTTTCCATGTCACTTGTAGGAAGTGGTGGCTGGGCCATGCCCGAAAGATAAAACGCTCAGAATCAGTTTTCGTTCCCCAGTTGCTTCAAGAGTATCAGATGATGCCGGATTGCCCCGGTCATGGTGGGGTTCTGCCGATAAGAGACCCCAAACTCTTCGGCAGTCTCCTTCACAATCCTGGTTAGCGGAGCATAGTGGGTATGGCACACGAAAGGGCAAAGGTGGTGGACGATGTGATGGTTAAGCCCGCCCACGAGCCAACCGACAAGCGGGTTTTCGGTTGCATAATCGGCCGTTGTCGCGAAGATGTGATACACGCCGTTGTCAAACTCACAACGGTCCGAGGGAAAGTAGGTGCTGTCGATGGTGTGCGTCGACTGGAATACGAGCGTTACGGTTAAACCGACGATCAAATTGACCAGGAGGAACGCCTCGGCAACCAGCAGAGGCGATTTCCCCAGCACCATCACCGGCAAAACAAGCATGTAAGTGAGGTAGAAGCCCTTGCCGGCAAAGAGAATCGCGTATTCTCGCAGAGAATGTTTGGTGCGTCTCAGATATTGGTGGGTCGGGAAGAAAAAGCATTGGAAGTCCCTGAAAAACACGTAATCGAGAGAGAACATCGCGTAAACGAACAGCGCGTAGATGTGCTGGAACCGGTGCCACGGCAAGCGGGATTCATAGGGCGTAAAGCGAAAGATGCCGCGTCCCGAAAGCGCGTCATCTTCGCCGTGGAGATTGATGCAGGAGTGATGGCCCCGATGATGGAGAATGCGCCACATGTACGAACTGATTCCGCACAAATCGAAGACATAGTTCAGGGTTTTGTTTACGACCGACCGGGACGAGATGGCGTTATGATTGCTGTCATGGGCGATGTTCAACAAAAGGAATGTTTGCGCGAGCCCGCCTGAAAGGTAGAGGGCAACAAACTTCCATGAACCGGTCCTGAGCGCATACAGAGCAATCCAGCTCCCCGCGAGGACTGCCAGACCTGCAGCGATTTTGACCCGCATCGTACGGTCCGCTTTAGGCGAAATATCCTGATCGGCAAAAAAACTATCCAGGCGGCTACGTAAGACTTTCGGGAAGGAAGAACCACCGACCGGCTCGATAATGGGCGACGCCGAGTTTTCCGATGGTACAAGATCCGATATCTCCGGCTCTTGAGGAATCACCGCTTCGGGCTCGAACATCATCGGCGCCTCCGCGATCATGGTAAATTGGACCCGACGCGTTCCACAAGTTACGTGAATGACCCTGACCCGCGGCGAAATTGTTGCCGCGGTCGACGGTCTCTCAGAATTATTTTATTGCGAGCCCTTAAGGGCAATCAATAAAATTCGGAACGGACGAAGCTTGGGTGCGGCGCTTCATCCAGGAAGCGATAACGCATGGCGTTGTCCAAATGCTTTGCTAATATACCAACCAATGGACCGTAGGCCTCTAGCGTGGGGCCATAGAAGCTTGGCGTTGCTCCGCAAGTCTCGCGCCCTATGGGGCGAAATGGAGAACGTCCGTTCCCCAGCTAGTCGATCGGCGCTTTATACTGAGAAAAAAAAGGCGTACATTCTCACAGTCAGCCCACAACTCCGGTCTGCACCTTGAGACTCAGTCGTGTTTCCCTCGCTCGGTGGTGAGGGATGTTTCGTTTTACGGACTTGCGTTCTATTCGATCTTGGAGGATCGCTGATTGATGACGGCGTCGATTCTGGACAACCTGGATAGGCTGGCAGATGAGCATCCGAACAAACTACTTTATTCGTACCTTGACGTAAACGGCGATCCGATCGAAACCCACACCTACGCGTCGTTTCTCCGCCGAGCGCAAGCGATCGCCGGACATTTGCGGAAAGAGGGTCGTTTCGCGGCGGGCGATCGGGTTCTGCTTGCCTACCCGCCGGGACTCGAAATGATCTGCGCATTTTTTGGTTGCGTGCGCGCCGGATTGATCCCCGTGCCCGTCTATCCCCCGAGTTCGCGCGGCTTCCAGAGCGCTCTATACAAGACGGTCCACATCGCAAAAGATTGCCAGGCGGCTGGGATCTTAACGAGCCGAGATTACCACGCATCTCTCAAGACGAATCTCGCCAGACGTGGAGTCTCGGCGTCGGGCGTCGACATAGATTACATTTCTGGTCTTCCCTGGATCGTCACGGAAGATTTCGTGGACACGATTTCGGACCGACTACCTGTCGATCCTTCGAAGATCTTGTTCCTCCAGTACACGTCGGGTTCGACGATGGAGCCCAAGGGCGTGATGGTGACGCACGAAAACATCCTGAATACCTACCCTCTCGTGATCGACCATCCGGCGCCAGTCGTCGTTTCCTGGCTTCCGCAGTATCACGATATGGGACTGATCGGGTGCTACCTATATCCGGCACTGAAAGGTGGCACGACGTACGGGTTCGCTCCCATGGACTTCATTCAGCGGCCGATCCTGTGGTTCAATGCGATAACGGCCTACCACGCCACGGCGGCGGCTGCCCCCAACTTCGCCTACGACTACTGCTTGCGCGCCGGGAGACTTTCCAAGGAAAACCTGGAGGCTTGTGACCTCAGCTCGCTTCGCGTATTGATGTGCGCCGCGGAACCCGTAAAACCGGATACCTACAACCTGTTTCTAGAAGCGTTTCAGCCCTATGGACTCAAGTCCGAGAGTTTCTCTGTCGCCTACGGGCTGGCCGAGAATACTTTGGCGGTGTCACTGGGCGGTCGCAACATCGTTTCCGTCAATAAGCGTGCCCTGACGCTGGGGAAGGCCCGCATGACTACCGAGGTCTCAGAAATCGGCGGCGCCACGCAGATTGTCAGTTGTGGAACCCCGCTCCCGGGTCTCGAGGTTAAGATCGTGGATCCCGAAGGACATTTCCCTCTTAAGCCAGAGCGCATCGGCGAAATTTGGGTTGCCGGAAGCGGTAAGTGCCAGGGTTACTGGAATAATCCTGAATTGACTCTGAAGCAGTTTCGTGCGCGGCTTGTGGACGATACTCCCTATGACGATGGCTACCTTCGGACCGGCGACATAGGATTTATCCACAACGGCGAACTCTACGTCTGCGGCCGCATCAAGGACATGATTATTCTCCGCGGGCAAAACTATTACCCGCAGGACATTGAGAACGTCGTGGAGAAATCATCCAGTCTGATCCGGCACAATTGCGTGGCCGCGTTCCAGGTTCAGGAAGACAGCGAACCTGCGCTAGCAATCGTCGCCGAAGTCAAAAATCCTAGGGCACTTCCCGAAGCTCGAAAGATTGCCGCGGCGGTAAGGAATTATCTCAACGTGGAAGTGGCGATGATTTCCTTCATTGCGCCTCGTGCGATCCCGAGAACGAGTTCAGGGAAGATCATGCGCCATAAGACTAAGCAGATGTGGCTGCAAGGTCAGTTCACCGTTCTCTCCGACTTTTCGCGGGAGAAGGACGCCGGGAAGTCCCATTCCGACATACATTCCACGTTCGCCGAATTGAAAGCCAGGTACAACCTGACAGGTCTGGAATCGTACAACCTCGTCGAAGCCGGCCTGGATTCCCTGGATCTTGTTGTATTCATGCATGAGCTCAAGGAACTCCTGAAAGATAAAGGCGCCGAGTTCCTGGCGAGGCAGGTAGATATTGGTGTCATTCAGCGTGTCAGTGTAGCCGAGCTGTTTGGACTAGCCGAACAACTGGAGCGCGCTCCCGAACAGGCACTGATTCATCTGCGCCATTCCCTTGCGGCTTTCCGTGAAGAGCAGTGCGCTGCTGAGAAACAGATGATGAGCAACGACCGGAAGCTGATCTTCGACCCTCCGGTGCCTTCCTCCGTGCCGGAGATACCGATGCTGAATCATGTGCTGCTCACGGGCGGGACAGGCTTCATAGGGCCATTCCTCATCAAAAGCTTGCTGGAACAGACACGGGCGAAGATGTATGTTCTCGTCAGGTCTTCCGACGAAAAGCAGGGCAGGCGGAGATTGAGGGCTGCGATGGAGTCAATGGGACCCTGCGGAGCGGGACTGATGGAGATGTTCGAGGCCCGCGTGATCCCCGTCTCCGGCGATCTCGCGCAGCCAAAGCTTGGCCTGATGCAGGACGTGTGGGATTTCCTCGCGAGTGAAATCGACACGGTGTTCCATAACGGTGCAACCGTGAACTACCTCTTCAACTACGACCTGATGCGTGACTCGAACGTGCTGGGAACCAATGAGGTCGTAAGATTGGCGTTCGAGGGAAGGCCCAAAGAGTTCAATTATGTCTCGACTACCTTCGTATTTGGCTGGGCGGTCAAATCAGTCTTGTATGAGACCGACCTGAACGAGAATATGGAGTTTCTCGATTTTGGGTACAGTCAATCGAAATGGGTAGCGGAACAGGTGGTTGTCGACGCGCGCAACCGGGGACTTTCCGCGCGGATTTTCCGGCCGGCTCTCGTGAGTCCTTCGGTCACGGGCGGAGGTAACAACTTCGATATCGCGGTTCGCTTAGTTGCCTTTATGGTGAATCACGGCATTGGCGTCGATACTCTCAACCAGGTCAGCTTTGTTCCGGCCGACATTGTGGCGAACAATATCGTTGCGATCTCTACCTCTCCCGGTACAGCGAATAAGACTTACCATGTCACTCGGGACGATTATTCGAACATGATGGATATTACCGGGCTCATTACCAAAACGACTGGCCGGCAATTCGAAAGATTCAGCCTTCCCGATTTCGTTCCCGAGCTGATCCGGAGATGCCGGAAGGAAGATCTTCTCTTTCCCCTGCTGGATTTTCTGGTGGGCTCTGTCGACAACATCTCCGCGATGGAGTTCAAACGGTATGACAGCTCTTCCTATCAAATGGCCCGGGATGCCTCCCTGTGGGGCAAACCGGACCCCTCTCTGGAAGATACGGTCAACGGCATCCTGAAATTTATGTATCGCAAGGGGATCATTTCGGTCGCGGCTCGTGAGGTCAACGCGGTGACACCGATCTGCGAGCGCGAACTGAACATCGAGACCCATCGGAGAGGAATAGATTGCGGTGCGCATTGCCTCCAATGCATGGCCGATGCTGGAGATCCTGATTGTATCGAGGAGATTCCGAAGATCGAAGCCTCGTAGCGGCTGTGCTCGTAGCAGTTGTGAATGATCGCTAGGGGCAATGAGCGAAATGGCCTGTCTACAACAGGGATCTGTCTATACTGAAGCGATATGGCTATCCCGCCGAACGATACAACGCGGAGCGATCGGCTTCTGGACTGCACAGATACATCCTCGGCTACTTCCTAAATAAGAGCTTCTCCGTTATCCGCTGCCCCGATTCCAACGTGCCTGTGGCGGATAGCGTCATCTGTTGCCCATCCGCGGAAACCTGCCACCTATCCGTTTGAGCGACTTGCTCGTCCCGCCGGTAAATCGCATCCACCGTGTGAGGATCGACAAGCTCAAGCGTCACGGTATCGTTGCGCGAGTTCTTTAGATCGTATTGCTTTCCGTCAAAACTGGCGGTATAGCTGAAGTCACCCAGAAAACGGACCCCACTGTTTCCGTCCGCCTCGATCTTGAGCATCAAACCTTGCCGCAAACGGGTCTTGCTGAGATCTTGCGTCCACTCGCCTACGAACAGGTCACCAGCAACCTTCGCACCTCCGCTTCGCGTCCACACGGTGATCTGATCGGCGGTGCCCGCGGTCGCAGTGGTGATTATCAGCTCGTTTCCATCCTTCGAAAGTTGTTCGCGAACCGTCGCCACAACAGTTCCCTCCTTTTTCTCCTTGACCTCCGCATGCCTCTTATCGATCCTGTGCAGAACAATTTGGTTGAACCCGAGATTGCCGGGTGCGGGCGAATCGTGTCCGTTCCGGGTCGCAGTGAAATCGAAATGTCTTTCGCCTGACATGACTACATGCACTCCGTCATGCAGATGTGTAATGGAGAGCCGATTCGGAGGATCCAGGCTAGACTGCGCTGAGATGAGCGTCCAGACGCCAAGGCGAGGGTCCGGCACTCCAGGTTGGACGGCGGCAAGCAGTCCGAACAACAGTAAGGTGCGAATTGGTCCTCCCCAGCCGATGGGGAGAGTTTATCAGATTCACATAGCTACCTATGTGAGCCCTGCGCAAGTGTATACTCGCGACACGAAGTGCGAACCTACGAACGGGTTCCGCGGACGAAGCACCTCTTTTTGCCTCTGCAGTTCTTCGTTGCCACCGCAGAGTTTCAGTGACGACGATCTTGTATGACATTATGAGTGCGATGCATGTGCGCCGTTTTTGGGTATCAGGGATCGTCCTCGCAGCAGCCATTGCACTTCTTCCATTCTCTTTTCACGCGGAGCGCCACCTGGAGACCGCAACCCGCGTCGAAGGGAGCCAAGCTGAAACTGTCCGGCAGGAGCTGGCCAATCGTTTTCGGTCGCCGTTCGTAGACCGCGTGGTCCTGGTGATCCAGGGACTCCCGCCTGCGGGTTCGGAGCAAGGCGGACAAGCGTTAGAAACTATCGTGGCGGGACTGAGAGAGCAACCCGGCGTTTCGGGAGTGCTGTCCTATCTCGACTCGCGCGATCCGATCTTTCTGGGCCGGGGAGGGGGAACGTTTGTTCTCTTAGGACTCCTGTCGACCGACGGTCCCGTGGAGTCGCTTGTTCCGACGCTTCACCAGCTGGCGAGCTCGCTTGAAAATCAACTGCGGGGCCGTTATCCGGCGGTTAAGCTCGAACTCACAGGCGAGATTCCACTAAATTTCGATATTCGGAAGGCGAGCGCCGACGACGTGAAACGCGGCGAAAGTCTGGTGATCCCGGCGACCCTCGCACTTCTGCTGGTGGCTTTTGGAAGCCTGATGGCCGCCCTGATTCCATTGGCGGTTGGCCAGCTGGCCATCGCGACCACTCTGGCGATTACAGGATTCCTGGCCCAGCGCTGGCACTTGTCCATTCTGGTTCAGAATTTGGCCACCATGCTTGGCCTGGGCTTGGGCATCGACTACGCGCTCCTCATGGTCAGCCGCTTCCGGGAAGCAATTTCCGCCGGGAACGACGGACCGGCGGCCTCGGTCATCGCGGCACGTCAGGCAGGTCGCACGCTCTTGATTTCAGCCTCAACCGTAGCCATCGGATTTCTAGCCCTCCTGACGGTTCCGATCAGCGAAATCCGTTCCATCGGTATCGCGGGATTCCTGGTGGCGGGAATGAGTGTGTTGCTTACAAATACTCTCGTTCCGACATTGCTGGCGTGGCTCGGTCCGCGGATTAATCTTGGCCGATTGCCCTTTACTCCAAAGTTGGATGCGCAAAGGGCCGCGAGAACAGGAAAGCGCTGGCGGCACTGGGGAAAGGTGATTGTCGCGCACCCCTGGATTGCCCTCTTTGTGGCAGGCACTCCGTTGCTCTTGCTCGCCTGGCAGATCAGACGACTGGATACCAGCGTCCCCCGGGGAGATTGGCTTCCGCCGGCGGCGGAATCGGTCCGTGCCCTCCACACCCTGAGACAGATGGATCGGGAAGGCGTTGTTGAATCGTTGCGCATCATTGTCGAGCTTCCAACGGACTCCATCGCGCAAACCGACGCTGGGTGGAATGTGCTTGATCGTGTCACCAAGCGCCTCGCGAGCGATCCTCGCTGTGGCCGCGTGATTTCTGTCACTACGATTGCGGAGAGCAACCGCTCCTCCCTCCGCGACCTCTCGCGGGAGACGCGGCGAACGTTTCTGAGTAGTGACGGGAAGGCGGCGCTGCTTGAGGTGTTACCCGCGAGTTCGGTCTCCCTTCGCGACCAGGTCAACTGGGTGCGGGAGCTGCGGAAGACGGGCGCGCTAGTTCTCACCGGAGTTCCTGGCGCAACGCTTCTCGTTGGGGGCATCCCGGCACTGAACGCCGATTATGAAACGATTATCAGAGACCGCTTTCCGTCGGTGATGGCGCTTATAGTGGGTGGGACGCTCCTTGCGCTACTCTGTGGATTCCGATCTATCTTCGTCGCTCTGAAGGCCATCGCACTCAACCTGTTCTCGGTCGCCGCGTCCTTCGGAGCATTGGTTTTCGTTTTCCAAAACGGGCACGGAAGCAGCTTCCTGGGAGTTCCTGAGGGAACCGGTAGCGTGTTTCCTCTTGTTCCGATCGTCGCCTTTGCAATCGTTTTCGGATTAAGCATGGATTACGAGGTATTTCTGGTCGCACGCGTTCTCGAAGCCAGAAGGAGCGGGCTAGGTGAAATGGATGCGATCCCGGAGGGTCTGGCTAGGACCGCAGGCCTGATTACGAGTGCTGCCGCGATTATGATCGTGGTATTTGTGGCATTTACCTTCGGAAGCTTCCTGGTGGTCAAGATGATCGGATTTACCTTGGCGGTCTCCGTGTTGATTGACGCCACGCTCGTTCGTATTGTGATCGGTCCCGCGCTCCTTCGTATTGCGGGCGATTGGAACTGGTGGCCTGGCGGGCTCGCAACAGCGCGAGGGGCGCGCCCGTGATGGCGAGTCGCGGAATACGTCAGCGCGGTTTTCCGGACTGAGAACATTCCGAAAACCTTACTCTCGGCCTCAGGGTACCTTCGCCCTTACAGGGGCAGGGGCTTCTCCGGAAGCATGGATCGCAGCATGCAGCGCATCGAGAAACTGATGCGGCGTAGCGTAGATATGATCGACCGAAGCGAGCTTTTTCTGCAGCTTACGGGAGGGATGATTTGGGATGCCTTTAGCCCTGCGCGGCACCCACACGGTTTGCATGCCTGCTTTCTTAGCACCCTGCAGGTTGCCGATCGTATCTTCTGCCATGATCGTCTCGATCGGCTTAATCGGGTCTGCCGGGTCGCGCATGTTGTTGATGGCCGCAAGCACTTTCTCAAAAACCTCCGGGTTCGTGCCCTTTTTATAGGGAGAAATCTCTTCTAGCCCAAAAATATTATGCCCGGGAATCACCTCTCTGAGGCCAAGCTTTTCCAGCTTTTCCA